>ERZ652152.136-NODE-136-length-40338-cov-11.1597_pt1 | contig 40338 bp, 30 predicted proteins | sample MGYA00514757_ERZ652152 | MGnify/ENA metagenome assembly ERZ652152
GACAGATCCCCATGAGGGACGCGCAACAGCTATATAATACTCGCTTTGGACTGCAATGTCAACAGTTTTCTCAAGATTTTTTTGTTTTATTCGCAGAAATTTTTTGCGGCGTTTTATATGGCTTTCCCCTTGGGGGAAGGCTCTTGCGCACACACAAAAAAGCCGCCCTGCAGGCGGATGCCCACAGAGCGGCTCATAGTTTTATTTCAGAAAGGGAGTCCTGCGCTTACTGTGCGGCAGCTGCCAGTTCGGCAGCGATCTCAGCGTCGCGCTCAGCCTCACGGTTCTTCAGATCCTCACGGACTTCCGGCAGACCGGTACCGGCGGGGATCAGCTTACCGATGATGACGTTCTCCTTCAGGCCGGCCAGCGGATCGACCTTGCCCTTGATGGCGGCTTCGGTCAGCACGCGGGTGGTCTCCTGGAAGGATGCAGCGGACAGGAAGGAGTCGTTGGCCAGAGCAGCCTTGGTGATGCCCAGCAGCACCTGCTGATACTCGACCAGCTTCAGGCCTTCCTCACCGGCGTCGATGCGCTTCTGCAGATCGGCGTTGATGTTCTCCACTTCCAGACGGCTTGCCAGAGCACCGCCGATCAGGTCGGAAGAACCGGAGTCGGTCACGCGGACCTTGTTGCACATCTGACGGACGATGACTTCGATATGCTTATCGTTGATCTCAACGCCCTGCAGACGGTAGACCTTCTGGACCTCGTTGATGAGGTAGTTCTGCACGTCTTCCAGGCCCTTGATGGCCAGGATATCCTGCGGATACAGAACGCCTTCGCGGGTGATGATGTCGCCCTTCTCCACACGGTCGCCCGGCATCACGCGGGAATGCTGGGTGAACGGGATGGAGTAGCTCTTGACGACCTCAGCACCGTTGTCGTCCTTGCCGGTCACCTTGATAACGACATTCTTCTTGGTATCGTCCTGAGAAACGACACCGGAGATCTCGCTCATGATGGCCATGCTCTTGGGACGGCGGCTCTCGAACAGCTCCTCAACACGGGGAAGACCCTGGGTGATATCTTCTGCCGATGCGATACCGCCGGTATGGAAGGTACGCATGGTCAGCTGAGTACCGGGCTCGCCGATGGACTCTGCAGCGATAACGCCGACAGACTCGCCCAGACGGACCGGCTCACCATTGGCCATATCGGAACCGTAGCAGCGTGCGCAGACGCCGGTCTTTGCACGGCAGGTCAGCAGGCTGCGGATCTTCAGGCGGGTGATGCCTGCGGCCTCGATCTCGTTGGCGTCGTACAGGTCGATCATCTTGCCTTCGGGCACGATGACCTTGCCGGTGACGGGGTTGACCACATCGCCCACAGCGAAGCGGCCGATCAGACGCTCACGGAAGCTCTCGATCTTCTCCTTGCCCTCGTGGATTTCAGAGACCCACAGGCCGTCGGTGGTGCCGCAGTCGATCTCGCGCACGATGACGCTCTGAGAGACATCGACCATGCGGCGGGTCAGGTAACCGGAGTCAGCGGTACGCAGAGCGGTATCGGCCAGACCCTTACGAGCACCACGGGCAGAGACGAAATATTCCAGAATATTCAGACCTTCGCGGTAGTTCGCACGAATGGGCATCTCGATGGTGTGACCGGCGGTGTTTGCCAGCAGGCCGCGCATACCGGCCAGCTGCTTGATCTGGTTCATAGAACCACGGGCACCGGAGTCCGCCATCATATAGATCTCGTTGTCCTTGGGCAGGTTGTCTGCCAGAGCCTTGGAGACCTTATCGGTGGTTGCCTGCCAGATGGCGATGGTCTGGTTGTAACGCTCGTTGTCGGAGATCAGACCACGGTTGAACAGCTTGCCGACCTTGGCGATCTGCTGGTCCGCCTCAGCGATCAGCTCCTGCTTCTGCGGCGGGATCACGGCGTCGCACACAGCGACGGAGATTGCGGACAGAGTAGAGTACTTGTAGCCCTGTGCCTTGATGGCATCCAGCATCTTTGCGCACTTGCGGGTGCCGTTGCGGGTCATGCAGCGGGAGATGATGTCGGGCAGGGTCTTCTTGGTCACGCGGAAGCTGACCTCGTACTCCAGCCAGTGCTCGGGATCGGTACGGTCGATATAGCCCAGGTTCTGGGGAACGGGGTTATTGAAGATGATGCGGCCGACGGTGGCATCCACCAGACCGGTGCGCTCCACGCCGTCAATAGTCATGGTGCGGCGCACCTTGATGGGTGCGTGCAGGGTGACGATGTGCTCAGCGTAAGCCATCAGGGCTTCGTTCTCATCGCGGAAGATTTTGCCTGCACCCTCGTCGTTCTCACGAACGGTGGTCAGGTAGTAGCTGCCCAGGATCATATCCTGGGTGGGCACGGTGACGGGTGCGCCGTCAGAGGGCTTCAGCAGGTTGCCGGAAGCCAGCATCAGCATCTTGGCCTCGCGGCAGGCATCCTCGCCCAGGGGCAGATGGACTGCCATCTGGTCGCCGTCGAAGTCGGCGTTGAATGCGGTACATGCCAGCGGGTGCAGCTTGATGGCACGGCCCTCGACCAGAACCGGGTTGAAGGCCTGAATGCCCAGACGGTGCAGGGTAGGTGCACGGTTCAGCAGAACGGGGTGACCCTTGATGACGGTCTCCAGGCTGTCCCAGACTTCGGGCTTTGCACGCTCGACCATCTTGCGGGCGGACTTGATGTTGTTGGCGATGCCCTTCTCCACCAGGTCCTTCATGACAAAGGGTTTGAACAGCTCCAGAGCCATCTCCTTGGGCAGACCGCACTGGTCCATCTTCAGCTCAGGGCCGACGACGATAACGGAACGGCCGGAGTAGTCAACACGCTTGCCCAGCAGGTTCTGACGGAAGCGGCCCTGCTTGCCCTTCAGCATGTCGGACAGGCTCTTGAGGGCACGGTTGTTGGGGCCAGTGACCGGGCGGCCGCGGCGGCCGTTGTCGATCAGGCTGTCCACTGCTTCCTGCAGCATACGCTTCTCGTTGCGCACGATGATGTCGGGAGCACCCAGCTCCAGCAGGCGGCGCAGACGGTTGTTGCGGTTGATGACGCGGCGGTACAGGTCGTTCAGGTCGGAGGTGGCGAAACGGCCGCCGTCCAGCTGGACCATGGGTCGCAGGTCAGGCGGCAGCACGGGCAGCACGTCCATGACCATCCACTCGGGGCGGTTGCCGGAGATGCGGAATGCCTCGACCACCTCCAGACGCTTCAGGATGCGCACGCGCTTCTGGCCGGAGGACTTCTCCACCTCGGCGGTCAGCTCAGCGCTCAGCTGATCCAGGTCGATCTCCTTCAGCAGGTCCTGGATGGCCTCGGCGCCCATGGCGGCTTCGAACTCGTCGCCGTAGTGCTCACGCATCTCGCGGTACTCGCTCTCGGTCAGCAGCTGCTTCTTTTCCAGACGGGTGCGGCCGGGATCGGTAACGATATAGCTTGCAAAGTACAGCACCTTCTCCAGCAGACGGGGGCTGATGTCCAGCATCAGGCCGATGCGGCTGGGGATGCCCTTGAAGTACCAGATGTGGCTGACGGGAGCGGCCAGCTCGATGTGGCCCATGCGCTCACGGCGGACCTTGGCCTTGGTGACCTCGACGCCGCAGCGGTCACAGATCTTGCCCTTGTAGCGGATGCGCTTGTACTTGCCGCAGTGGCACTCCCAGTCCTTGGTGGGTCCAAAAATGCGCTCGCAGTACAGGCCGTCGCGCTCCGGCTTCAGGGTGCGGTAGTTGATGGTCTCGGGCTTTTTGACCTCGCCGTAGCTCCATTCACGGATCTGCTCCGGGGAGGCAAGGCCGATCTTGATGGAATCGAAAACGTTGTTTTCCATGAAACGAACCCTTTCTTAATCTCTAGTTGTCTCGATGATACAGGCGGCTTTTCTTTTCTCAGATCACAGCGTCCTCTCCCCTGCCGCAGCACGCGGGACAGGGGCAGAAAGACCTGTGTTTATTCATCTGGATCAGAAATCCACTTCGTCGGAAGAAGCCGGAGCCTCGGCACCGGAGTTATCGTCCTCCAGCACGGAAGGATCATCGAAACCGGCATCGGCGTCCTTAATGTTGTAATCGTTGAGCAGCTCGCTCTCCTGCACGACGGTCTCAGTGCCGGCCACATCGCGCATGTCGAAGCCGGTCTCCTCGTCGTCGAAGTTCTGGCGCATGTCGATCTCGTTGCCGTCCTTGTCCTGGACCACGACGTCCAGACCCAGGGACTGCAGCTCCTTCAGCATGACGCGGAAGGACTCGGGGATGCCGGGCTGCGGGATGGGCTCGCCCTTGACGATGGCCTCGTAGGTCTTGACACGGCCCTCGACGTCATCGGACTTGACGGTCAGGATCTCCTGCAGGGTGTAAGCAGCACCGTAAGCTTCCAGTGCCCAGACTTCCATTTCGCCGAAGCGCTGGCCGCCGAACTGGGCCTTGCCGCCCAGAGGCTGCTGGGTGACCAGAGAGTAGGGGCCGGTGGAACGTGCATGGATCTTATCATCGACCAGGTGATGCAGCTTCAGGTAGTACATATAACCGACGGTAACGCGGTTGTCGAACTTCTCACCGGTACGGCCGTCGTAAACGGTGGTCTTGCCGTCGCGGTCCAGCTCGATCTTGGAGAAGTCGATGATGTGGCCCTTCTCGCCCATGATCTTGGGCAGCTTGGTGGGATAGGCAGGCGCATTCTCGCCGTGCCACATCTCGCGGGCGGTATCGAAGGTATCGCCGATATCGTTCTCACGGGCGGAGTCGAAGACGGGGGTCATGACCTTGATGCCGCATGCCTTGGCAGCGTAGCCCAGGTTGACTTCCAGCACCTGACCGATGTTCATACGGGAAGGAACGCCCAGGGGGTTCAGCACGATATCCAGCGGGGTGCCGTCGGGCAGGTAGGGCATGTCCTCCTGCGGCAGAATGCGGGAAACGACACCCTTGTTGCCGTGACGGCCTGCCATCTTATCACCGACGCTGATCTTGCGCTTCTGGGCGATATAGCAGCGGACGACCTCGCGCACGCCGGGCTGCAGCTCGTCGCTGTTCTCCGGGGTGAACACCTTGACGTCCACGATGATGCCGTATGCACCGTGGGGCACACGCAGAGAGGTATCACGCACTTCGCGTGCCTTCTCGCCGAAGATGGCGCGCAGCAGGCGCTCCTCGGCGGTCAGCTCGGTTTCGCCCTTCGGGGTGACCTTGCCGACCAGGATATCACCGCTCTTGACCTCGGCACCGATGCGGATGATGCCGCGCTCGTCCAGATCCTTCAGCGCATCCTCCGAAACGTTGGGGATGTCGCGGGTGATCTCCTCGGGTCCCAGCTTGGTGTCGCGGGACTCGGTCTCGTATTCTTCAATATGAATGGAGGTGTACACATCCTCGCGGACGATTTTCTCGTTCAGCAGGACGGCGTCCTCGTAGTTGTAGCCTTCCCAGGTCATGAAGCCGATCAGAGCGTTCTTGCCCAGAGAGATCTCGCCGTTGCGCATTGCAGGGCCGTCGGCCAGCACCTGACCGGCCTTGACGGTCTCGCCCACTTCGACGATGGGGCGCTGGTTGATGCAGGTGCCTGCGTTGGAGCGGGCAAACTTGACCAGAGGATAATCCTCCAGCTCACCCTTGTTGTTGCGGACAACAACGTGGTCGGCATCCATCTTCTCCACGATACCGTCGTTCTTGGCCAGAACAGCGGTGCCGGAGTCGGTAGCTGCCTTGTACTCCATACCGGTAGCCACGATGGGCTGCTGGGTGACCATCAGAGGCACTGCCTGGCGCTGCATGTTGGAACCCATCAGAGCACGGTTACAGTCATCGTTCTCCAGGAAGGGGATGCAGGCGGTAGCGACAGAGACCATCATTCGCGGAGAAACGTCCATGTAATCGACTTTCTCTGCGTCGATTTCCAGGATCTCGTCGCGGCGGCGGGCAGAAACGCGGGGACGGATGAAGTGCTTGCCTTCGTCCAGCGGCTCGTTGGCCTGTGCGACGACGTATTCATCCTCGACATCTGCGGTCATATATTCGACCTCGTCGGTAACGACCTGGTCGATCAGACGGCCGTTCTCGTCGTAGGTCTTCTTCACCTTGCGGTACGGAGCTTCCACGAAGCCGTACTCGTTGATCTTGGCGTAAGATGCCAGATAGGAGATCAGACCGATGTTGGGGCCTTCAGGAGTCTCGATGGGGCACATACGGCCGTAGTGGCTGTAGTGAACGTCGCGGACCTCGAAACCTGCGCGGTCACGGCTCAGACCGCCGGGGCCCAGAGCAGACAGACGGCGCTTGTGGGTCAGCTCCGCCAGGGGGTTGTTCTGGTCCATGAACTGGGACAGCGGAGAAGAACCGAAGAACTCCTTGATGGCTGCCACCACAGGGCGGATGTTGATCAGGGCCTGCGGAGTGATGACGCTCTGGTCCTGGCTCTGCAGGGTCATGCGCTCACGGATGACGCGCTCCATGCGGGAGAAGCCGATGCGGAACTGGTTCTGCAGCAGCTCACCGACGCTGCGGATGCGGCGGTTGCCCAGGTGGTCGATATCATCGGTGGTGCCGATGCCGTGGCCCAGGCCGTTCAGGTAGTTGATGGAAGACAGGATGTCGGCGACGGTGACGGTGCGGCCGATCAGCTGGTCGTGGTTGCGGCGCAGCATTTCCTTCTGTTCTTCCACGTCCGAGGTGGTGTCCAGGATCTTCTTGATCTCGTCGAAGGAGCAGCGCTCGTTGATGCCGCACTCCTTCACGTCGAAGGAGAAGAAGCCCTGTGCATCCACACAGCCATTGGTGATGACCTTGACCTTCTTGGCCTCCTCCTTCAGAGAATCCTCGATCTTCAGCACGACCAGATTCACACCGGCGTTGTCCGCCTTCTCGGCCATCTCGCGGGTGATCTTGGCACCGGCCTCGATCAGCAGCTCGCCGGTCAGCGGAGCCACCACATTCTCAGCGGCCACATGGCCGGTGATGCGGCGGGCCAGAGACAGCTTCTTGTTCATCTTGTAGCGGCCGAAACGAGACAGGTCGTAACGGTGCGGGTCGAAGAACAGCATGTTGATCTGGCTGGTAGCGGACTCCACCGTGGGAGGCTCGCCCGGGCGCAGCTTGCGGTAAACTTCCAGCAGGCCTTCGTCCTGGTTCTTGGTGGTATCCTTCTCCAGGGTGGCGAGGATGCGCTCGTCGTCGCCGAAGAAGTTCAGGATGTCCTCGTTGGTGGAAAGGCCCAGTGCACGGCACAACACGGTGACGGGCAGCTTGCGGTTCTTATCAATGCGGACATAGAACACGTTGGAAGCATCGGTCTCGTACTCCAGCCATGCACCGCGGTTGGGGTTCATGGTGGCGCTGTACAGGTCGTTGCCCACCTTATCCTTGGCATCGCCGTAGAAAACGCCGGGAGAACGGACCAGCTGGCTGACGATGGCGCGCTCTGCACCGTTGATCACAAAGGTGCCGGCATCGGTCATCAGCGGGAAATCGCCCATGAAGATCTCCTGATCCTTCACCTCACCGGTCTCCTTGTTCAGCAGACGGGCGGTGACGCGCAGGGGAGCCGCATAGGTCACGTCGCGCTCTTTGCACTCCTTGATGCTGTACTTCGGCTCCTTGTCCAGGCGGAAGTCCACAAAGCTCAGTGCCAGATTGCCGGTGTAGTCCTCAATGGTGCCGATGTCGTGGAAGACCTCTTTCAGGCCTTCGTCCAGGAACCACTGATACGAGTTCTTCTGAACCTCGATCAGGTTCGGCATACTGATGACTTCGTCGATGTGGGAGAAGCTCATGCGCTCGGTTTTGCCGAGCTTGACGGGCTTGACTTTCATCATAAAATCAACCACTCCTTACTTTTATACTCTACGGGATGTCGTATACACGGGTCAAATTTGAGCAGACACACATAATTCGACCCGCGTCGAAGGGAGCGTTTCGGCGTTTTTCACAAACTTTCCGGTTTGACCCTTCCAGCTGCCGCCTGTGCACTCCCCTTTTTGGCGCACTAGTCCATTATGTGATACTAATGCAGTATACACCCTAAAAGTCTTGCTGTCAAGCCATTTTTCAGATTTTCACCGAAATAAATTTATTTTTCCATTCATTTTCGCACGCCCGGAAACGTGTAGCATATTGCCGTTTTAGGGCTTGATTTTTTTATTTTGCACGTTCCTGTTCATAATCGCCTTGTGCAATTTGTCTATCTTTGCTCTTGTGTTTTGGAGTATGACTTTTCTACCGACATCCACAGCCCGCAGGCCGGATATGCCGTTGTCCCCTACAGCCCCTTCTCGTGAAAAAGCAGCTCAGAAAAGCCCGCAGGCTTTTCTGAGCTGCAAATATAAAAAATAAATTTTCCGCTATTGATTGCCAGAGCGCACGCGGCGGCAATTAAAATCGTCATTCATCCAGATAATCCCGCAGGCGCTTTGCCCGGCTGGGGTGCCGCAGCTTGCGCAGAGCCTTTGCTTCGATCTGCCGCACCCGCTCCCGCGTCACGTTGAACTCCTTCCCCAGTTCTTCCAGCGTGCGGGCGCGGCCGTCTTCCAGTCCGAACCGCAGGGTGATGACCCGCTCCTCCCGGGGCGTCAGGCTCTTGAGCACGTTCAGCAGTTCCCGGCGCAGCAGCTGCCGCCCGGCTTCGTCCACCGGGACGCCTGCTTCCTCATCCTGGATGAAGTCCTCCAGATGGGCGTCTTCTTCCTCGCCCACCGGTGTTTCCAGGCTGATGGGGTCCTGCGCCAGCTGCAGCAGCTCCCGGATGCGGTCCGGCTCCATCTCCAGCTGCACGGCGATCTCCTCTGCGGTGGGCTCTCTGCCGTTTTTGCGCAGCAGCTCACCCGCCGCCTTTTTCACCCGGTTGATGCTCTCCACCAGATGCACCGGGATGCGGATGGTCCTCCCCTGATCCGCGATGGCCCGGGTGATGGCCTGCCGGATCCACCACGTCGCGTAGGTGGAGAACTTGAAGCCGCGCTCCGGCTCAAACTTCTCCGCTGCCTTCATCAGGCCGAGGTTCCCCTCCTGGATGAGGTCCAGGAACGGCAGTCCCCGGCCCACATAGCGCTTTGCCACCGACACCACCAGCCGCAGGTTCGCCTCGCTCAGGGCACGGCGGGCCTGTTCGTCCCCGGCCTGCGCAGCCCGGGCAAGGTCGGCTTCCTGCTCCGCCGTCAGCAGCGGCACCCGGCCGATCTCCTTCAAATAGGTCTTCACCGGGTCGTCCAGCGCCACGCCTTCGGCCGAAAGCTCGTGCTCCAGCTTGCCGATCTGCCCCTCGTCCAGCGGCAGCAGCTCGTCGTCGGCTTCCGCCAGATGCACGCCCCGGGCCTCCAGCGCGGTGTACAGCTCGTCCAGCTGCGCCACGTCAAAGTCCCGTTCGTCCATGGCACGGCTGAGCTGCTCCGGCGTCACGGTGTGCCGCCGGGCGTGCGCCGCCAGCTCCCGGGCCAGTTCTTCTGTCTGCGACAATTTCTGCATGATCCCTGCTCCTTTCCTCTCCTGCTCCAGCCGGAGGGGAAAGCCGGGATCATTCTTCTTGCGGCAGATTTCCCTGCTTTTTTTCGCGCATCGACTGGATAAAATCGTTCAGCTGTTCGTCGGACATTTCCGCCGCCTTCTGGGCCAGGGGCATCCCCCGGGCAATGCGGTCCAGATACAGCCGGATATCATCCGGCGTGCAGTTCACGTCGCTGTATTGTGCCGCAAGGTGGCTCAATTCATTCAAGGCTTCCTCGCTGACAAAGGCGTGCAGGGTGGTCAGGCTGATCTCGATGCCCTCCTGCCTGCAGCGAAGCATGGCCTCGTAAAGTTCTTTCTGCTGCGGCTGGATGAACCGTTCCGCAGGCAGCTGGTCCTTGACCAGGTCCAGATAGTGCGGCTCCCGCAAAATGGCCGCCAGCAGCCGCTGCTGCGCGCTGGCAATGCCCAGCGCCTTGCCCCCGCCCACACTGTAGGGCAGTTTGATCTGGTCCATCTCGCCGGAGCGCAGCACCGCGTTGTTTTTCTCCCACCGGCGCTTGCTGCCCGCCTTTTTCACGGCGGCGGCCAGCTGGGTCATGATCGCCGTTTTCGAGATGTTGGTCTCCTCGGCCAGACGGCCCGCATACACTTCCTGCTCGGTGGGGTTGGAGCGCTCGGCCAGCATGTCCACGGCATCCTTCACATATTCCAGCCGCTGGGCATCCTGCGCCAGATCGTATTTGTCCCGCAGGCGTTTGAGCCGGAAATCCAGCGCGTTGCCCACGCCGTCCAGCAAAGCCTTGAAGCGCTCAGCTCCATACTTTTTGATGTACTCGTCCGGGTCCTTCGCGCCGGGGATCTGCAGCACGCCCACCTTCACCGGGCTGTTGCGGAACATCTCCAGCGAGCGCAGGGTGGCCTTCTGGCCCGCTTCATCCGAGTCGTAGCTCAGGATGACTTCGTCCGCATACTCGCTGATGAGCCGCACCTGATCCGGCGTCAGGGCCGTGCCGCAGGCGCACACCGCCGTGTCGATGCCCGCCTGGTGCATGCTGATGACATCCATGTAGCCCTCGCACAGCACGAACCGCCGGGACGCGCTGCGCTTTGCGATCTGCAGCGCAAACACCGTCCCGGATTTGTGGTACACCAGCGTTTCCGGGCTGTTGACGTACTTCGGCTTGGAGTCGTCCAGCACGCGGCCGCCGAACGCAATGATGTTGCCGCGCAGGTCAAAGATGGGGGTCATCACCCGCCGCCAGAACAGGCAGTAGACGCGGCCGGACTGGCTGCGCTTGAACAGGCCGCTGGCGTCCAGCTCCTGCCGGTTGTAGCCCTTGTCGCGCAGGTACTGGTACAGCGCCTGGCCGTCGTCGGGCGCATAGCCCAGCCCGAACCGGACGATGGTCTTGTCGTCCAGCCCGCGCCGCCGCCAATAGGCCCGGGCCTGCCGTGCTTCCTCCACAGTGGAGTTCAGGCAGGCGTGGAAGAAGCGGGCCGCTTCCTTGTTCATGGAGAGGATGCGGCTGCGCATCCGGCCGGTCTTGTCGTCGTCCTGGGGTTCCGGCATTCCGGCCCGGGCCGCCAGCATCTTGACGGCCTCCGTGTAGTCGATGCTGTTGATCTTGCGCACAAAGCCGATGGCATCACCGCCTGCGCCGCAGCCAAAGCAGTAAAAGCTCTGGGTGTCCGGGTAGACGTAGAATGAGGGCGTTTTCTCGCTGTGGAACGGGCACAGACCGCCGTACAGCCGCCCCTTACGCTTGAGCTGCACATAGCTGCCCACCAGCTCCACGATGTCGGTGCGGCGGGTCAGTTCTTCAATGTATTCGTGTGGGATCATGGATCTTTCAAACGACCTTTCCTATTTTACAGGACATGCCACTTCTGCGGCACAAAAAGCTGTTCAAAGGTGCGGATGGCAAATTCGTCGCTCATGCCGCTGATATAATCGGTGACGGCGCGCTCCCGGCCCTCCTGGTACGCCAGCTGAACGTAGAAGTTGGACATCCGGTCGATGTGGTTCAGGTAGTAATCGTACAGCTCCCCGATCACCTTATCCACCTTCTGCTCCTCCCGCTTTGCGGTCTTGTCCACATACACGGTAGCGTACATGAAATCCCGCAGGGCCAGGAAGGCTTCGTTCTCCTCCGCGCCCACCTTCACATCCCTGTCGCTGTTTTTCAGGATGCTGTTGATCATGGTGGTGATGCGGGCAGATTTCGTCTGGCCCAGCACGGCCGTGCAGTCCTTTGGCAGGATCGCCGGGTCCAGCACACCGGCACGCACCGCGTCCTCGATGTCGTGGTTGACGTAGGCGATCTGGTCTGCCATGCGCACGATGCGCCCTTCCGGGGTAGCCGCCCAGGTGCCCTTGGTGTGGGTCACGATGCCGTTGCGCACCTCCCAGGTCAGGTTGAGGCCCTCACCTTCCTTTTCCAGCTTGTCCACCACCCGCAGGCTCTGCATATAGTGCTTGAAGCCGCCCGGGCAGAGTTCATTCAGGGCCCGCTCGCCCGCGTGGCCGAAGGGCGTGTGGCCCAGATCGTGGGCCAGGCTGATGGCCTCGGTCAGGTCTTCGTTCAGCCGCAGCGCCCGGGCGATGGTGCGGGCGATCTGCGAAACTTCCAGCGTGTGGGTGAGCCGGGTGCGGTAAAGGTCGCCTTCCGGCGAGAGGAACACCTGCGTCTTCTGCTTGAGCCTGCGGAATGCCTTGCAGTGCAGCACCCGGTCGCGGTCCCGCTGGAACACAGGCCGGATAGGGTCCTGTTCCTCCGGCACCGCACGGCCCCGGCTGGCGTCGCTGAAGGTCGCCCAGTCCGCAAAGGTCAGGTGTTCGATCTCCTCGGTCCGCTGTCGTACATTCATGCAGGTTCCTCCCTTCGTCCGCATTCCCCCCTTCCCTTCCGCGCAATTTCGGCACAGCCGATCCCAATTGCTGCGCCCGCGGCAATTGTAGCACATCCGGTCTGTCGAAGGGGGAAACAGTCTGTCGTTTCACAAAAAAATGCTTGCTTTTTCAGTTTGCCGCTCAGAACGGCGCATAGAACGGGTCCGACACCGTTACCTGTGCACTGCCCCGGGTCAGCTCCCGCAGCTGTTCCAGCAGCGGGCCCTCGGTGTGCTCCGGCATCTGCCAGCACAGGGTCACCCGGTCGGTGAACTGCGGGGCCGCCTGCTTTGCGCCCGCCGCGTCGATCAGCAGCGAGGCGCGCTCGTACAGCGAATAATCCACCGTGACCTGCAGCTCCACCACGCTGCGCACCGTGACCACCTCGGCATTTTCCAGTGCCCGGGCCGTGGCCGTGGTGTAGGCGCGCACCAGACCACCGGTGCCCAGCAGCACCCCGCCAAAGTAGCGGGTCACCACCACGATCAGGTCGGTCAGGCCGCTGTGCTGCAGCACCTCCAGCGCCGGGGTGCCTGCCGTCTTGGCCGGTTCGCCGTCGTCGGAATAGCGCTCCCGGTTGCCCTCCCGCAGGCGGTAGGCATACACGTTGTGCCGCGCCGTGCGGTTGGCGGCGCGCACCTGCTCCAGGAACGCAACGGCAGCTTCCTCGCTGTCGGCAAACGAGAGCGACGCGATGAAGCGGCTCTTTTTCTCCTCATATTCTCCGGTGGCCGTGCCCCGGATGGTGCGGTAATCCTCCACAGTGGTTCCTCCTGCATCTTATTCAGAATAAGTATAACATAAATCACCATTTGTGCAAGGCAAATAACAGCCGGAAGGGGGCTATGCTTTCCCAGCTTCCCTTTCCGGCTGTTTCTTCTCATTGCTTATTGCAGCGTATGCTTTTCTCGGCGTCCGGCGCAGAAGCGTTTTGGAGCCGGTCAGTTTTCCGTTGTTTCCTTTGCAAGCTGCTGCTTCAGATAGCGCAGCTGCCCGCCGCACAGCACCACCTGCACCTCGCTGTCGGTCAGGTCCAGCACCGCTTCAAACGCAAAGCCCCGGGTCTTGTCCCGCACCGTCACCCGGCGGGCGGCGATCTGCGCCCGGAAGTGCTCGATCTCCAGTACATCTTCCTGCCCGATGCGGTCATAATCGGCCGGGTCGGCAAACAGCATCGGCACGATGCCATGGTTCACCAGGTTTCCCTTGTGGATGCGGGCGATGCTTTTGGCAAGGACGCACTTCACACCCAAGTACATCGGGTTGATGGCTGCATGTTCGCGGGAGGACCCCTGCCCATAGTTCTCGCCGCCCGCGATGATGCTTCTGCCCATGGCTTTTGCCCGTTCGGCAAAGCCCGGGTCGTAGCGATGGTAGCAGTAACGGCTCATCAGCGGGATGTTGGACCGCATGCTGGAAAATTCGGCACTGGCCGGGGTGATGTCGTCGGTAGAAACATTGTCCCCGGCTTTCAGGCTGACCGGCGCTTCCAGATGGTCTGCCGGTGCTTCCGGCACAGGCAGCGGCTGAATGTTCAGCCCGCGCACGAGTTCCACCCGGGCGGCTTCTTCCGGCGGCAGCGGCGGCAGCAGCATGGAGTCATCCACCAGATACTGTTCCGGCTCGTGGATCGCTGCAAGCTGTGCCACATCCGGGCCCATCACATCCTCGGCCGAGGCAAAGGTTCCGCAGATGGCCGTGGCCGCCGCGCTTTCCGGGCTGACCAGATAAATTTTCGCGTTGGGGTTGCCCGCGCGGCCTTTGAAGTTGCGGTTCGAGGTGCGCACCGCGATGCCGTCAGTGGCCGGTGTCTGCCCGATGGCACAGCATGGTCCGCAGGCGATCTCCAGCATCCGCACCCCGGCCGCCAGCAGCATATCAATGTAGCCGTCCCGCATCAATTCCCGGTAGGTCTGGCGGGACGCGATGCCGCAGGTACAGCTGACATTCTCGTTGACGTGATGTCCCCGGAACACCAGCGCCGCCCTTGCCACATCCGCATAGCTGGTGTTGGTGCAGCTGCCAATGAACACCTGCTGCACCGGCTGCTTTTCCACCAGCCGCAGCGGCTTCACGTTGTCCGGCTGATGCGGGCAGGCCGCCAGCGGTTCCAGCGCAGACAGATCCAGCTTGATCACTTCATCGTACACCACATCCGGGTCCGGCAGCAGTTCCGTGTAGGCATCGGCCCGGTGCTGTGCGGTCAAAAACTTTTTCACCTGTGCGTCTGCCGGAAAGATGGAGCTGGTCGCGCCCATCTCGGCACCCATGTTGGCGATGGTGGCGCGCTGCGGCACCTCCAGCGTTTCCACGCCTGGGCCGGTATACTCATACACCTTGCCCAGGCCGTCCTTGATGCTCACCCGGCGCAGCAGTTCCAGAATGACTTCCTTCGCATTGACGCCGGGCCGCAGGCTGCCGGTGAGCCGGACGTTGACCACCTTTGGCATCTTCAGCCGCATGGGCACACCGGTCATGGCTGTGGCTACGTCCATGCCGCCCACACCGATGCAGAGCATTCCGATGGCTCCGCCGTGGGGCGTGTGGCTGTCGCCACCCATGCAGATCTTGCCCGGCACGCCAAAGCGGGCCGCATGCACTGCATGGCAGATGCCGTTGCCCGGCCGCGAGACCCACACGCCGTACTTCCGCGCAGCCGACTGCAGATAGATGTGGTCGTCCGGCGTTTTATGGTCGATGTAGAGCAGGTTGTGGTCCAGGTAGCTCACACTGCATTCCGTGCGCACCCGGGGCAGACCGATGGCCTCAAAGGCCAGATAGGTCATCACCGCGTTGATATCGTGGGTCAGGGTCTGGTCTACCCGGAGAAAAACTTCTTCCCCGGGCGTCAGACTGCCCTTCACATAATGCGCTTCGATGATCTTCCGGGTCAGCGAGCGGCCCTGCTTCGGCCGCTGTTTCTGCTGTTCCAATCCGGTCCCCTCCTTTGAGCATTCTTTGCCCCTTTATCCTACCGCCGCTTTCTGCCGAATGCAAGCCCCGGTTCGGTTTTGCCGCACACAAAAAAGGAGAGCGGCTCCGAAGAACCGCCCTCCCACAATTCAGGCTATGCTATTGAAAAGACGCCGCGTCAGGCGATCACTGAGCAGCCTTGGCTGCCTCGATCTGCTTGATGAGCTCGGGCACGACCTTGAACAGGTCGCCCACGATGCCATAATCGGCCACACCGAAGATGGGTGCGCCCTCATTCTTGTTCACGGCAATGATGCACTCGGAATCCTGCATACCAGCGGTGTGCTGGATAGCACCGGAAATACCCAGAGCCACGTAGATCTTGGGATGCACGGTCTTGCCGGTCTGACCAACCTGATGGTCAGCGCTCATCCAGCCTGCATCGGTGACGGCACGGGATGCACCCACGACGCCGCCGCCCAGAGCGGCAGCCAGCTGCTCGGCCAGCTCAATGCCCTTCTGGACATCCTTGCTGATGCCGCGGCCCACGGAGACGATCACGTCTGCGCCGATCAGATCGACCAGCTTCTCAGCGGCCTTCTCCACGCTCAGCACTTCGGTCTTGATGTCGTCAGCAGTCAGGGCGAAGGCGGGCTTCACGATCTGGCAGGCATCGGCCTTGGCCTGATCGAAGGGAGCCTTCTTCATAACGCCGGGACGCACGGTGGACATCTGGGGACGGAAGCGGGGGCAGATGATGGTAGCCATCAGGTGGCCGCCGAAAGCGGGACGGGTCATCTTCAGGTTGCGGTCCTCGTAATCGAACTTCTGCTTGGACAGGTCGATGGTGGAGCTCTCCTTCAGGAAGTCAACATACTTTGCAGTGTCGATATCCAGATGGGTAGCATCAGCGGTCAGGCCGGTGTGCAGACGAGCTGCGCAGCGGGGGCCCAGATCACGGCCGATGTTGGTCGCACCGATCAGCAGGACTTCGGGCTTGTACTCGTTGACCATGTCGCACACGACCTTGGCGTATGCATCGGTGGTGTAATCCTTCAGCAGAGGGCTGTCACAGACCATGACCTTATCGGCACCATAGCCGCCCAGCTCCTTGGCAATGCCTTCCACGTTGTCGCCCAGCAGCAGGCCGGTGACCTCGCAGCCCAGCTCGTCAGCCAGCTTGCGGGCCTCGCTCACCAGCTCGAAATCGGTGGGCATCAGTGCGCCCTGGCGCTGCTCGCAGAAGACCCAAACGCCCTTGTATTCGTTAAAATCAGCCATTGTAATCCTATGCTCCTTTCATCAGATCAGGTGCTTCTTGGCCAGGATACCAGCCAGCTGGGCAGCGACATCGTCGCCCTTCAGCATGGTGCCTGCGCCCTTCTGCGGAGGAGTGAAGGACTTGAAGACATTCGTCGGAGAACCCTTCAGACCAATGGTATCGACCTCGATCAGCGGATCGTCCTTCAGTGCGTTGTAATCGAACACTTCCATCGGCTTGTCGTAGCAGGTGAAGATGCCGTTCACGCTCATGTAACGGGGCTGGTTCAGCTCCTTGATGCAGGTCAGCAGGCAGGGAGTCTGCACCTTGACCATCATATAGCCGTCTTCCAGCATACGCTTCACGGTCAGGGTGTTGCCATCCTTCTGGATGTCGGCAACATAGGTGACCTGCGGCAGATGCAGCTTCTCAGCGATCTGGGGGCCGACCTGTGCGGTATCGCCATCGATTGCCTGACGGCCGCAGAACACAACGTCCTCGGGGCCGACGCCGATCTTATTGACGGCAGCAGCCAGGATCTGGCTGGTTGCAAAGGTATCGGAACCGCCGAACTCACGGCCGGAGACCAGAACAGCCTTATCCGCGCCGCGGGCCAGCAGCTCACGCAGCATGCCTTCGGCCGGCGGGGGGCCCATGGTGACGACCACGACTTCGCAGCCGGTAGCGTCCTTCAGCTTCAGTGCAGCCTCCAGAGCGTTCAGGTCATCGGGGTTGGTGATGGTGGCCATGGATGCACGATCCAGAGTGCCATCTGCCTTAACGGCGACCTTGCCGGAGGTATCAGGAACCTGCTTTACACAAACAATTGCTTTCATTGTAACTCTTGCCTCCCTTACTTCAGCAGCGCGCCGGAAATGACCATCATCTGCACTTCGCTGGTGCCCTCGTAGATCTCGGTGATCTTGGCATCACGCATCATGCGCTCGATGGGGTAATCACGGGTGTAGCCGTAACCGCCGAACAGCTGCAGGCAGCGGCGGGTCACGTCGCTGGCGGTGCGGGCTGCGATCAGCTTGGCCTGAGCAGCCTCGACGCTGTAACGAACCTTTGCGCCATCCATAGCCTGCTGCTTCTTCAGAGCGGCAGCATAAACCAGATACTTAGCAGCCTCAACACGAGCCTTCATCTCAGCCAGCTCGAACTGGGTGTTCTGGAAAGCAGAGATGCTGCGGCCGAACTGCTTGCGCTCCTTGACGTAAGCAACGGTCTCTTCCAGAGCGCCCTCGGCAATGCCCAGAGCCTGAGATGCGATACCGATACGGCCACCGTCCAGAGTAGCCATAGCCAGCTGGAAGCCGCGGCCACGCACACCCAGCATACGGTCAGCAGGGATGCGGCAGTCCTCAAAGATCAGCTCGCAGGTGGAAGAACCGCGGATGCCCATCTTGTCCTCAGCCTTACCGACGGAGAAGCCCGGGTCGGTGCGCTCCACGATAAAGGCGGAGCACTGCTTGGTGGGACGGCCCTTCTTGTCGGGCACGATATCGGTGACAGCAATAACGATAAAGACGTTTGCGTAGCCGGCGTTGGTGATGAAGATCTTGGAACCGTTCAGGATCCAATCACCGGTCTCGGGGTCCTGCTTTGCAAAGGTCTGCTGACCCTGTGCATCGGTGCCGGCACCCGGCTCAGTCAGGCCGAAAGCACCCAGCCACTCACCGCTGCACAGCTTGGGCAGATACTTTGCCTTCTGCTCGGGAGTACCATTTTCATAAATAGGAGCAGCACACAGGCTGGTGTGAGCAGAGACGATGACACCGGTGGTGCCGCAGACCTTGCTCAGCTCTTCCACTGCCATGACGTAGGACAGCACATCGCCGCCTGCACCGCCGACCTCAGTCGGGAAATAAATGCCCATCATGCCGAGCTTGCCCATCTTTTCGACGGTCTCTTTGGGGAAGTACTCTTCCGCATCAACCTTCTTTGCCAGGGGCTTGACTTCGTTCTCAGCAAACTCGCGGTACATTTTCTGTACCATCTGCTGCTGCTTGGACAGAGTAAAATCCATCGCTATATCCTCCTAACGGGTCTTTTTCATTTACCGGAATTGCCCGGTGCAAACAAATTCCTCCCGGCCGCTTTTCCACGGTCGGGAGAAACGTTTATCAGAATTTACAGCTGGTCAACAGGGGTCTTGGTGCGGTCTGCGTTGTAAACGTAGAAGCCCTTGCCGCTCTTGCAGCCCAGGTTGCCGCCACGGACCATCTTACGGATCAGCGGGCAGGCACGGTACTTGCTGTCGCCGGTCTCCTTGTACAGCACATCCATGATGGCCAGGCAGATGTCCAGACCGATGAAGTCGCCCAGTTCCAGGGGTCCCATGGGGTGGTTTGCGCCCAGCTTCATGGCGGTGTCGATGCCGGCGATATCAGAAACGCCTTCCATCTTGATGAAGGCAGCTTCGTTGATCATGGGGATCAGGATGCGGTTGACGACGAAGCCTGCAGCCTCGTTGACCTGCACCGGCTGCTTGCCGATGGCAACAGAGATCTCCTTGATCTTCTCAACGGTCTCGGCAGGAGTGTTGCAGCCTGCGATGACCTCGATCAGCTTCATGCGGTCTGCGGGGTTGAAGAAGTGCATACCGACCAGAGGACGGTTCACGCCCTTGCCGATCTCGGTGATGGACAGAGAAGAAGTGTTGGAAGCGAAGATGCACTCGGGCTTGCAGATCTTGTCCAGCTCGCCGAAGGTGGTCTGCTTGACCTTCATATCCTCGAACGCTGCCTCAACGACCAGATCGCAGTCAGCGCACAGGTCTTCCTTCAGGCCCGGGGTGATGGCAGCAACGATAGCGTCTGCCTTCTCCTGGGTCATCTTTCCCTTGGCGACCAGCTTCTCGTAGCCCTTCTTGATCTTTGCCAGACCATTCTCGGCCCACTCCTGCTTGATGTCGCACAGAGCAACGGTGTTGCCCTCAACCTGTGCAAATGCCTTTGCGATGCCCTGGCCCATAGTGCCAGCGCCGATAACACCGATCTTCATAGGATATCTCTCCTTACTTAATCAATTATGTATTTGATTTGCATCAAATACGATGTTGTCCTTCGGACAAATGATGTTTTGCAGCTTCACTGCAAAATGATGTGTGTCTGCGGACACATAGAAGATGTTCTCCTTATAGCTGCATTGCCGCTTCTGCGACAACATCATTTCCGCGCCAGCGGAAACATCCTGCGCAGCGCGCACATCATTTCATCATTCTTTTAGTTGTTGGTGAAAACAGCCTTGGGCTTCGGTTTCTCGCGGCTCAGGAAGCAGGCCATGCCCTCCTTCTGGTCGTGGGTCTCGAAGCAATCGCCGAACAGCTTCTCCTCGACCTCGACAGCCTTCTCGATGGGCAGGCTGATGCCGTCGTTCATTGCCTTCTTGCAGTTGCGCACAGCAATGGGAGCGTTCTTTGCGATCTTGCCGGCCAGCTTCAGGACATTCTCCATCAGCTCAGCCTGCGGATACACGGCGTTGACCAGACCGATGCGGTAAGCCTCGTCAGCCTTGATGTTCAGCGCAGAGTAGACCAGCTGCTTTGCCATGCCCATGCCGACCAGACGAGCCAGACGCTGGGTGCCGCCGAAGCCCGGGGTGATGCCCAGACCGACTTCCGGCTGACCGAACACAGCGTTGTCAGAGCAGATGCGGAAATCGCAGCTCATAGCCAGCTCGTTGCCGCCGCCCAGTGCAAAGCCGTTGACGGCTGCGATGACGGGGATGGGGAAATGCTCGATCATCAGGAACACATCATTGCCCAGCTTGCCGAAGGCCTCGCCTTCTGCCTTGGTCATGGTGCTCATAGAACCGATATCAGCACCAGCAACGAAGCTCTTGTCGCCTTCGCCGGTCAGAACGATGCAGCGGACAGTCTCCTGATCGACTGCCTCAAAAGCAGCCTTCAGGTCAGCCAGAACCTCGGGGTTCAGGGCGTTCAGTGCCTTGGGACGGTCGATGGTAATGATCTCAACAGCGCCCTGCACCTCGGTTTTTACAAATGCCATTGTGAAAACCTCCATTTCATACAGTTCAGTTTTTTTCAAAACAGCCCCCGGAACGCGGGAGGGCTCTCCGGTTCCCTCCGGCGCTCCGGGTCTGTAGTTCAATCAGGATTCAGAGAAAAAGTGCTTAGTCCATCTCAACGATGGTAGCGCAGCCCATGCCGCCGCCGATGCACAGGGTAGCCAGACCCTTGTGAGCACCACGGTGCTTCATAGCGTACAGCAGGGTGACCAGAATACGAGCACCGGAAGCGCCGACCGGGTGACCCAGAGCGATTGCGCCGCCGTTGACGTTCAGCTTGTCCTTATCAAAGCCCAGAACCTCGCCGACAGCGATGGACTGTGCTGCGAATGCCTCGTTGGCCTCGACCAGATCCATATCGGCAACGGTCATGCCGGTCTTGGCCATGACCTTCTTGGTAGCAGCGATGGGGCCCAGACCCATGACCTCGGGCTCAACGCCTGCCAGAGCACCGGCGACCCAGGTTGCCAGAGGCTTCACGCCCAGCTCCTTAGCCTTCTCCTCGCTCATGACGACCAGAGCAGCAGCGCCGTCGTTGATGGCGGAAGAGTTACCAGCGGTGACGATGCCGTCTTTGGTGAAGGCGGGCTTCAGCTTTGCCAGAACCTCGGGAGCGCTCAGACGGGGGCCCTCATCGGTATCGAACACGGTGTCGCCCTTCTTGCCCTTGATGACAACAGGAACGATCTCGTCCTTGAAGGCGCCGTCCTTGATGGCCTTGTCAGCCTTCAGCTGGCTGTTGTATGAGAACTCGTCCAGCATCTCGCGGGTGATGGGGCTGTAGCCGTACTTCTTCTGGTAGGTCTCGTTGGTGCAGACGTTCTCAGCGGTCATGCCCATGTGCTTGTTGAAGCCGCAGGCATCCCACAGTGCATCGTTGACCATGGTATCCACGATCTCGCTCTTGCCCATGGGAGCACCCATGCGGTAGCCGTAACGAGCCTTCTGCAGTGCGAAGGGAGCCATGTCCATGTTCTCCATACCGCCTGCAACCACGATGTCGGCATCGCCGGCCTCGATCATCTGGGCAGCCATGTTCACGCAGTTCAGACCGGAACCGCACACCACGTTGACGGTGACAGCGGGGGTCTCGATGGGCAGGCCAGCCTTCAGGGAAGCCTGACGAGCAACGTTCTGGCCCAGACCAGCCTGGATAACGCAGCCCATGTAAACGTGATCAACCTGCTCAGGTTTGACGTTTGCGCGGTTCAGAGCTTCCTTGATGACGATGGAGCCCAGCTCAGCTGCGGGAACGTTTGCCAGAGTGCCGCCGAACTTGCCGATAGCGGTACGGCATGCAGATGCGATAACGATCTTTTTCATGTGAATAGCCTCCTGAATTGTGTATTGTTACTTTTCGTAAGCCATTTTTATCAAAACGCCTGTGGGCGTTTCTGCAAATTAAATCTCGGGGTCTTTCCCCTGCCGGATCAGCGCATACTTTTCGTTGACCGCCTTTTCCACATTGGGTGTGACGAACTTACCGATGTCGCTGCCGTAGTACGCTGCCTCTTTTACAATGGTGGATGAGAGGTAGCTCCACTTGATGCTGGTGGCCAGGAACATGGTCTCGATGCCGGGCATCAGTGCGTGGTTGGTCTGCGCCAGCTGGATCTCATTTTCGAAGTCAGTGACCGCCCGCAGGCCCCGCACCATCACGGAAGCGTGTTTCTTTTTGGCGAACTCCACGGTCAGGCCGTCAAAGCTCTCCACGCTGACGTTCGAGATGCCCTTGCAGCACTCCTGCAGCATGGCCACCCGCTCCTCTACGGTGAACAGGGGGTGTTTTGCACTGTTGATGAGCACCGCAACGATCAGGTGATCGTTGATCTTCGCGGCACGCTTGATGATATCAAGGTGCCCTTTGGTGACCGGGTCGAACGAACCCGGGTAGACTGCTGTTGCCATCGGCGTTTCCTCCTTGAGCGCTGTGAAAAGCGCATTTTGGTTCTGCCATGATAGCACTTTCCAGTTCTGGGTGCAAGCCTTGCCGTTTTGGAGCGCGTCTTATCGTTAATTTTTAAACAATCGACGCCGCACTGCCTGGCAGCTGCTTGCTACGCTATAAGTAAACCACATCGTCAAAATTTTATCAAGTCTTTTTGCAAAGATTTTTGTTTTAGTCGTACCAAACAATTGTCCAAAAAAGCTACAAATTTTGTCCATATTGCCAGTCGGTCAAAATTTTCACGATAAACTATTGATTCTGCACATTGTTAATGTTATAACTAAGTTACGCAGGTCTGCTGCTGGTCCCCGGCCTTCCCCGGCTGTGTTCAGGATAGCATCCGGCTGTGTCAGCCTTGTGTTGGAAATGCCAACAGATGGTAAACATCCTGCAAAGATTTGTCCGAACAGGAAGGGTAAATGATAAATTTACAATTCCTTTATGTTATTATAGGAGAGGATGGTTTATAATGGATTTTACGGAACTGTATGCTCAGAAGAAGATGACCGCCGCGCAGGCTGCCGCTCTGGTCAAAAGCGGTGACTGGGTGGACTACGGCTGGGCTGTGAATACCCCCGTTGCCGTGGACGCCGAGCTTGCAAAGCGCCTGCCGGAGCTGGAGAACGTCAACTTCCGCGGCGGCATCCTGATGTGGGTGCCCGCGATCTTCCAGATCGACGACCCCGCTGCCCACATGACCTGGAACAGCTGGCACATGGGCGGCATTGAGCGCAAGGCCATTGCACAGGGCTTCTCCTTCTACAGCCCCATCCGCTACTCTGAGCTGCCTCGCTATTACCGCGAGAGCCCGGATCCGCTGGATGTGGCAGTGTTCCAGGTGACCCCCATGGACGAGCACGGCTACTTCAACTTCGGCCCCAGCGCCTCGCACCTGGGTGCCGTATGCGAGAAGGCCAAGAAGATCATCGTGGAAGTCAACAAGAACATGCCCCGCTGCCTCGGCGGCATGGAGAACTGCATCCACATCTCCCAGGTCACCGGCATCGTGGAGGGCGAGAACCCGCCCATCGGCCAGATGGCCGCACCCGGTGCTGCCACTGAGGTCGATCTGAAGGTGGCAAACCTGATCGTTCCGCAGATCCCCAACGGTGCCTGCCTGCAGCTGGGCATCGGCGGTATGCCCAACGCCATCGGCAGCCTGATCGCCCAGAGCGACCTGAAAGACCTGGGCGTGCACACCGAGATGTACGTGGACGCCTTCGTGGATATTGCCAAGGCCGGCAAGATCACCGGTGCCCGCAAGCAGCTGGACAAGGGCCGCCAGGTCTACGCCTTCGGTGCCGGCACCCAGAAGATGTACGACTATCTGAACGATAACCCGGAGTGCATGTCCGCCCCCGTGGACTACACCAACGATATCCGCAGCATCTCCGCACTGGACAACTTCATCTCCATCAACAATGCCGTGGACATCGACCTGTTCGGCCAGGTGAACGCCGAGACTGCCGGCATCAAGCAGATCTCCGGTGCAGGCGGCCAGCTGGACTTCGTGCTGGGTGCCTACCTTTCCAAGGGCGGCAAGAGCTTCATCTGCCTGTCCTCTACCTTCTTTAATAAGAAGACCGGCCAGCTGGAGAGCCGCATCCGTCCCACCCTGGAGAATGGCAGCGTCGTCACCGACACCCGTGCCAACATCCACTATCTGTGCACCGAGTACGGCTGCGTGAACCTGAAGGGCCTGACCACCTGGGAAAAGGCCGAAGCCCTCATCAATGTGGCACATCCCGACTTCCGTGAGGACCTGATCAAGGAAGCCGAAAAGATGCATATCTGGCGCAGGAGCAACAAAGTTTAATCAGTGTCGCGGGGATTCCTGCTTCCCGCGGCAGGAATGGAGTTTGTCATGATGGACAAAAAACCGCACATCAAACCCTATCTGTACGCGATGCTGGCCGGGTTCGGAGCGATCTCCCTGAGCATCATCTTTTTCTTCCTGATCTACCGCTTTGACGGCTTCGGCGACGCTATCTCGACGCTGACAAGCATCCTGATGCCCTTCATCTACGGTGCCGTCATCGCATACCTGCTCAAGCCGGTGTGCAACACCATTGAAGGCTTTCTGCGCCGGTTCATCCCGGAAAAGATGAAAGGGCTCATCAACGTTCTGTCCGTAGCACTCACCATCCTGTTTGGTCTGCTGCTGATCTACGCGCTGGTCATGATGATCGTGCCGCAGCTCATTACCAGCGTGACCTCCCTGTACTACACTGCGCAGCGCAACTTTGCAAAGTTCGTGCAGTGGGCAAACCATGTGGAGTTTATTGAAAACAACGAAACGATCATGAGCCTGCTGAACTCCGCCTACGATACCATGACCACCAATCTGGACACATGGATCAAGAACACCCTGCTGCCCTCCATGCAGAACATTGTGAGCGGCGCAGCCATTGGTGTGCTGAACGTAGTGACGGTGGCCAAGAACCTGATCATCGGCATCATCGTGGCGGTGTATATGCTGGCCAGCCGCAAGCGGTTCGTGCAGCAGGGCAAGCTGGTGCTGCACAGCATCGTCCGCCCCCGCTGGGCGCAGCTGATCACCGAGGAAGTGAAGTACGCTGACCGGATGTTCGGCGGCTTCATCAACGGCAAGATCATGGATTCCGCCATCATCGGCGTGCTGTGCTACATTGGCTGCTCGATCTTCAAGTTCCCCAGTGCACTGCTGGTGTCGGTCATCATTGGTGTGACCAACGTCATCCCCTTCTTCGGCCCGTTCATCGGTGCCATCCCGGCCACATTGCTCATCCTCATCCAGGACCCCATCAAAGCGCTGTGGTTCGTGCTGTTCGTGCTGGTTTTGCAGCAATTGGACGGCAACATCATCGGCCCCAAAATCCTGGGCAACACCACCGGCCTTTCCAGCTTCTGGGTACTGTTCGCCATCCTGCTGTTCGGCGGCCTGTGGGGCTTTGTGGGCATGATCGTGGGCGTGCCGCTGTTCGCCGTCATCTACGATGTGATCAAAAAGCTGGTCATCCACGGCCTGCGCCGCAACGACGAGCTGGACCTGCTCAGCACCTATCATGACAAGTTTGGCGACCCGGACGACGATGTTCCGGCCGCAGCACCCGCTGCCCCGGAACCGCCCGCTGAGAAACCGTAACCGTATCTTCCCTGCCCCGTGCCCAAAAAGGCGCGGGGCTTTTCTATTGTGTATCGCATTCGCGGCGTACAAAGGCCCCGCACTCTTTCGAGCGCGGGGCCTTTGCCTTGTCTATATGATGCCTTGCTGATTACTTTTCAATGGGCTGCGAGGGCTGCGAGGGCTTCCAGTCCTTATAGTTCTCGTAGCGGCTCTCACGGATCTTGGTGTGGGACCAGATCTCGTCGGCGGTGGGCTGCCAGTTAGCGGCGTAGCTCTTGCACTTCTCGCACAGGTGCTCCACCGTCTCGGGGGACTGCAGGTCGGTGCTGTGGGCACCGGTCTCGTGCACCATCTTCTGCAGCAGCTCGGGGTTTTCCAGCATCGGGCAGGGACGCAGGTGGTTCTTGTTGAAGGGCTGGCCGTTGTGGTAAGCCATGAACAGCGGGCTGTGCAGGATCTCCAGAATGCTCTGGTCATGGATGTTGGCATTGGAGTAGTGGATGAACACGCAGGGCTCTGCGTCACCGGCCGAGTTGATGTGGAAGTAGTTGCGGCCGCCGGCAATGCAGCCGCCCACGAACTCGCCGTCGTTCTGGAAGTCCATGGGGTAGAACGGGATATCACACTCAGAGGAGCGCAGGTAGCGGATGCGCTTGATCATGTACCGGCGCTGCTCCGGGGTGGGCATCAGCTCCGGCGCCGCATCGTTGCCCACCGGCATGTAGTGGAAGTAGAAGCCGAAGTGCGCGCCCTTCTCACACAGGAAGCGCATGAACTCGTCGTTGGTGACGGCCTCGATGTTGTCGCGGGTGTAGCAGATGGAGGTGCCGAACACGATGCCGTGCTCCTTGAGCAGGTCCATGGCGTGCATGACAGCGGCATAGTGGCCGTCGCCGCGGCGGGCGTCGTTGGTCTCCGGGGTGCCCTCGATGGACAGCATAAAGGCGATGTTGCCCAGACGCACCACCTCTTTGCAGAAGGGCTCGTCGATGAGGGTGGAGTTGGTGTAGATGGCAAACTGCACATCGTTGTGCTTCTCGGCCAGCTTGAGGATATCGGCCTTGCGCACCAGCGGCTCGCCGCCGGTCAGCATGTACAGATACACGCCCAGCTCCTTGCCCTGGGTGATGATCTTGTCCATATCATCAAAGCTGAGGTTGTTCTTATGGCCGTACTCACCGGCCCAGCAGCCCACGCAGTGCATGTTGCAGGCGCTGGTGGGGTCGAACAGGATCAGCCAGGGGATGTTGCACTGGTACTTGACGCGGTTCTCGCGGATCATCTTGGTGCCGCGGAAGAAAGCCTCGTAGCCCAGGTTCAGCGCCATGGTGCGGGCCACGTTGGGGTCGGTCTGGTCCAGCACGCAGTTGATCAGTTTGGACCACTTGCTGTCCGGGTCGGTCAGGGTCTGCTTTGCGTGCTCGTAGGTCTCGTCGCTGAATGCCCCGCCGTAGAACTGCTTTGCCACGTCCACCAGCTGACCCATGGTCTTCTGACGATCTTTATCGACATGAGAAAGCACCACGTCCACCATCTTGCCGACGGCGGCGCGCTGCATTTTATGTGTCAGATTCTCAATCGAAGTATTCATTATCCTTTTCCTCCAAGCGATATGTTCGGAAATCCTTTTTTATTGCTGACATCATACCATTTTTAAGGCAAACCTGCCATAAACAGAAAAAGCACCGTGATGGAAAACCCATCACGGCGCAGATTATGATAAAATTTTGCCGCGCAGGCCTTCGTTCAGTTCTCCTGCACCATGTGTATTTTGTTGCTGGCCAGACGGCACAGCGCCCGGCGCATATCGCCCTGCAGCATCCGCCCCATACGTTCCACGATCACCGCCGGGTCGGTCTTCATGTCCCGGCGCACCCATTCCAGCACCACGCCCACCAGCGCGTATTTGTAGAAATCCACCACGAACTGCTTGTCATCGTCCTGCACGGTGATATCGCGGCACTCGCGGTCGGCAAAGTCCTTCAGCATCGGGTCCAACATTTTATAAAAGTACTGTTCCACCTGCTCCCGCCCCACTGAGCGGTATACGTTCAGCACCAGCACCTTGTTCTCCTGGATCTGGTGCAAAATGTCCAGAAAAGCTTCCGTCCAGGTCTCAAAGCTCTGGCGGCCTTCCAGCGCCTTCGCGGCATCCTCCACGAGAATCCAGTCCACCAGGTCGTAGATATCCTTGAAATGGTAGTAGAAGGTCATGCGGTTCACGCCGCAGTCCTCGGTGATATCATTGATCGTGATCTTGTTCAGGGGCTTTTCCAGCAGCAGCTTTTTCAGCGATGCCTCCAGTGCCCGTTTGGTTGTCTGTGACACAAAAACCATCCTTTCCCGGCAGAGTGTCTCCCTGCCGTGTGCGGTTGAATCCCGTGAGAAGATTGTCTATATCTTATTTTACCGCAAAAGTGCACAGTATTTCAAGTGTCCTTTTGGGCTGTTTTTTGAATTCTTTGTAAGATTTTCCACCCTGCATCGCAAAACGTCGGGTTCCTCCGTGAAGTGTGCCATACGGCATCGGTATGGCTGCCATGCTGTTTTCCGCCGCCGCAAAGGGCACTTCAGCCAAATAAAGCCTTTCCTTCCGGCCCCGGAATCGTCAATTCCACGAGCCTGAGCAAAAATGCAGCAAAGGCCCTTGATTTTACCCCTCCATGCGCTTAGAATGGGAGCAAGCAGACGTGAAATGCCTGCCATAAGGGAGGGTATGATTTATGATGGATACCATTGGTTTTCTGGGCTGCGGCAACATGGGCGGTGCCATCGCCCGCGCCGTGTGCAAGGCCGTTGACCCGAAGAAGGTCTTTCTGGCAAACCGTACCGCGGCCAAGGCGCAGGCCCTTGCCAAGGAGCTGGGCTGCAAAACAGCCACCAACGCCGAAGTGGCCGGGGGGTGCGATCTGATTTTTCTGGCCGTAAAGCCCCAGATGATGGAAGCGCTGCTCCAGCCGCTCAAGTTCACGCTGGACGAGCGCCCGGGGCGCTTCGTGCTGTGCAGCATGGCGGCAGGCCTTTCCATCGCCCGCATCCAGGAGATGGCCGGTGAAGATTTCCCAGTCATCCGCATCATGCCCAACACTCCGGCTTCGGTGGGCGAAGGCATGATCCAGTATTGCTCTGCCAATGTCACCGCCGAGGAAGAACAGGAATTTTTGAAGATCATGGCCCCGGCAGGCCGTCTGGACGCTGTGCCGGAAAGCCTCATCGACGCGGCCAGCTGCGTTTCCGGCTGCGGCCCGGCATGGGTGTATCAGTTCATTGAGGCACTGGCCGACGGCGGCGTGGCCTGCGGCCTGCCCCGTGCCAAAGCACAGGAATATGCCGCCCAGATGGTGCTGGGCAGCGCAAAGCTGGTGCTGGAAAGCGGCAAACACCCCGGCGAGCTCAAGGACGCCGTGTGCAGCCCCGGCGGCAGCACCATTCAGGGCGTCCGCGTGCTGGAAGAACACGGCCTGCGGGGTGCCGTGATGGACGCAGTGATCGCGTCGTACAATAAAACGAAGGAAATGGGAAAGGGTTAACGGAAACATGCGCATCGTTGTGAAAGTAGGCACTTCTACCCTGGCATACGCCACCGGGCGGCTGAACATCCGCCACACCGAACAGCTGGTCAAAGTGCTCAGCGACCTGAAAAACGAGGGCCACGAGGTCATTCTGGTATCCTCCGGTGCCATCGGCATGGGCGTGGGCAAGCTCTCACTGCCAACCCGCCCAAAAGACACCACCACCAAGCAGGCCTGCGCCGCTGTGGGCCAGTGTGAGCTGATGTACACCTACGACCGGCTGTTCAACGCCTACAATCACACCGTGGCGCAGATCCTGCTCACCGGCGTGGACGTGGAGCACACCGAACGCCGCGTGAACTTCCAGAACACCCTGTCCCGCCTGCTGGAGCTGGGTGCCCTGCCCATCATCAACGAAAACGACACCGTTGCCACCGATGAGATCACCTCCATTGGCGACAACGACACGCTGGCCGCCATCGTGGCCTGCTGCGCCAAGGCAGACCTTTTGGTGCTGCTGAGCGACATCGACGGCCTGTACACGGCCAATCCTCACACCCACCCGGATGCAAAGCTCATCCCACTGGTGGAGGAGATCACCCCTGAGGTGATGGCGCTGGCCGATGGGGCCGGTTCGGCCCTCGGCACCGGCGGCATGGCCACCAAACTGCGTGCCGCCCGCATGGTGACCGGCAGCGGCGCAGACATGGTCATCGCCAACGGCGCACACCCGGAGCTTTTGTACGACATCGCTGCAGGCAAGCCCGCAGGCACCCGTTTTGCAGGCCATAAGGAGGTCTGACCTATGACAACACAGCAAATTTTGGAAGCCGCCCGCAGCGCCAAAGGTGCGCTGGCACTTGCTTCCAACGCCGCACGCAACACCGCCCTGCTGGGCATGGCAGACGCTTTGTGCGAGGCACAGAATCAGGCCGCCATCCTCGCCGCCAACGCCGAGGATATGGCTGCCGCCAAAGGACACATCAGCGATGTGATGCTGGATCGGCTGGCCCTGACCAAACAGCGCATCGAGGCCATGGCCCAGGGCATCCGGGAAGTGGCTGCCCTGCCCGACCCGGTGGGCAAGGTGCTGCGCCGGGTGGAGCGGCCCAACGGCCTGGTCATCGAAAAGACCGCCGTGCCCATGGGTGTGATCGCCATCATCTACGAGAGCCGCCCCAACGTGACCAGCGACGCCGCTGCCCTTGCCATCAAGAGCGGCAACGCCTGCATCCTACGCTGCGGCAAGGAAGCCTGGCGCAGTGCCCACGCCATCGTCACCGCTCTGCGGCAGGGCCTGCGCAAGGCCGGTCTGCCCGAAACGGCGGTGTGCCTGATCGAGGACACCACCCACGCTTCGGCCAACGCCTTGATGACCGCTGTGGGCTATGTGGACCTGCTGATCCCCCGCGGCGGTGCCGGGCTCATCCGCGCCTGCGTGGAGAACGCCAAAGTCCCCTGCATCCAGACCGGCACCGGCATCTGCCATGTGTACGTGGACGACACTGCCGATCTGAACAAGGCGCTGGACATCATCGAGAACGCCAAGGCCAGCCGCCCCAGTGTGTGCAACGCCGAGGAAGTGTGTCTGGTGCATTCTGCCATCGCCGCAGAGTTTTTGCCGCGTCTCGCGCAGCGTCTCGGCCCGGACCGCGCGGCCCGGGGCCTGCACCCGGTGGAACTGCGGCTGGATGCGCGCGCTGCGGCCCTCATCCCGGGCACCCCGGCCGGGCCGAAGGACTTCGACACCGAGTTTCTGGATTACATCCTGGCCATCAAGGTGGTGGACAGCGTGGAAGATGCCATTGGCCACATCGCCGAGCACTCCACCGGTCACAGCGAAGCCATCCTGACCCGGACGCCTGCCCACGCCGATCTGTTCACGACAGCTGTGGACAGCGCCGCCGTCTACGTCAACTGCTCCACCCGTTTCACCGATGGCGGCGAGTTCGGCTTGGGCTGCGAAATGGGCATCTCCACCCAGAAGCTGCATGCCCGCGGCCCCATGGGGCTGGAAGAACTGTGCAGCTACAAGTACGTCATCCACGGCAACGGACAGATCCGCTGACCGGCGCGTGCGTCATTTGTCCATTTGTTCCTTTCTTGATACAATTTTTTGAAAAGTTTTTTCTCCTGCAGACCGATGCAGCCCGCTTCGGTCTGCTTTTTTGTTTTTCGCGTGCAAGTTGTATTCATCCGAAAAACAATTTTTGGATCATGTTTTCACTTTTTTATAAAATCTTGCTCTGTTGCATGGAGGATTGTATCCAACAATTCTGCATTTATCACAAAGTTAAAGTATTACTTTCACGGTTTTACACGGTAAAAATGCCAAAAAACCTCTTGACAAGCCCTATATCGGTGCGGTAAAACTATATCGGAAAATTTGATAACGATTTCACCTGCTTTTCATTCAATCGTATAAAACCGTCCGCCGCTCACAACACTATACTGAGAACAAAGGAGAGAGCATTATGACCATCGCCATTCTTGCACACGATTCCCGCAAAGAGCTTGCGCTGCAGTTCTGCACTGCTTACAGCGCCATTTTGTCCAGAAATACCGTCATTGCCACCGGCACCACCGGACGGATGCTGGCACAGGCGACCGGCCTGCCCGTGCACTGCTATCTCTCCGGCAAACTGGGCGGCGTACAGCAGATCACCTCCCGCGTTGCCTGCGACGAAGTGGACCTGGTGCTGTTCTTCCGTGACCCGCTGAAAGCGGATGCCGCCAGCATCACCGAGCAGAATCTGCTCCGCCTGTGCGATATGCACAGCGTACCCATTGCCACCAACATTGCCACCGCCGAGGTCTTGCTGCGCGGTATGGATCAGGGCGACCTGGACTACCGCGAGGGGATGCATCCCGCTCTTGTGGAGCCAATGCCCGCAGCCATGCCCCGCCGCGTAACGGCCTGAGTTTTGTGTATAGAGAAGTAAGGGAAAGAAACAGCGCCGCAGGAGACAAGAATCTCCTGCGGCGCTGTTGTGTCGTTACAATGTTTTATTGTAAGCGTCCTCGCCCTCTCAGTCTCGCTTTTGCTCGACGGCTCTCCCATGGGAAAAGCCAAAAGCCTAACCGTTACGTTCTTGCCTCTCCCTCTGGGAGAGGTGGCATTGCGTAAGCAATGACGGAGAGGGCGAGCCCACTTTTATTTCAGCAGGTCTGCCAGCTTTTCCAGCCGGTGGATGGCTTCGTCCAGCACGTCGGTGCCGCGGGCAAAGTGCATGCGGATGAGATGGTTCACCGGCTCCCGGAAGAAGCTGGAACCCGGCACGGCAGCTACGCCGATCTCTTTGATCATCCACTCGCAGAACTCGAGGTCGGTCCAGCCCTTGAACTGCGGCAGGGCCAGGAAGTCCGAGATGTCGATCATCACGAAATAGGTGCCCTGCGGGATATTGTGCTTCAGCCCTACCCGGTCCAGCCCGGCCAGGAAGTGGTCGCGCTTTGCGGTGTAGAGGGCCTGCAGTTCCTTATAGTAGTTTTCCGGCAGCTGCAGCCCGGCCACAGCAGCCTCCTGCAGGGGTGCTGCCGCGCCCACGGTGAGGAAGTCGTGCACCTTGCGGGCACCCTCGATGACCTCGGCGGGCCCGATGAGGTAGCCCAGACGCCAGCCGGTGATAGAGTAGGTCTTGGACAACGAATTGCAGGTGATGGTGTGCTCGAACATACCGGGCAGGCTGGCCATGCAGATGTGCTCAGCGGGCGCATAGATGATGTGCTCATACACTTCATCGGTCACCACAAAGGCGTCGTATTGGATCGCCAGCTTTGCAATGGCTTCCAGCTCGTCCCGGCGGAACACCTTGCCGCAGGGGTTGGAAGGGTTGCACAAAATCAGTGCCTTAGCACCCTCGGCAAAGCCTTTCTCGATAAGAGAAATATCAAACTCATAAGTCGGCGGAACCAGCGGGATATAAATGGGCTCTGCCCCGGAAAGAATGGCGTCGGCCCCGTAGTTCTCGTAAAACGGCGAGAAGATCATCACCTTGTCGCCGGGGTTGCAGATGGTCATCATGGCTGCCATCATGGCTTCGGTGCCGCCGCAGGTCACGCAGACCTCGGTGTTGGGGTCCACCTCGTGGTGCAGGGCAGGGCTGGTCTTTTTCGCCAGTGCCTCACGGAAGTTCTGCGCGCCAAAGGTCACGGCATACTGGTGCGGGCCGTTGTAGGCGGTCTTTGCCAGCGCATCCAGCAGCTGCTGGGGCGGGTCAAAGTCCGGGAAGCCCTGCGAAAGGTTGATGGAATCGTACTGGTTATTGATGCGGGTCATGCGGCGGATGACGGAATCTGTAAACGTACCCACACGGCCACTTAAAACAGGCATATACTTTCCCCTTTTCTACTGTTTTACGCAAAAAGCTCTCCCGCACCGGGGAGAGCTGATCGGCTTGACTCAATCCTTAAAATACGCTTTCTGGATGGCCAGCAGCACGCCTGCACGGCTGGCGGCGAAGTTCAGGCCACCCTGCAGGTAGCAGGTGTAGGGCTCACGCAGCGGGCCGTCACAGGAAAGCTCGATGGTGCTGCCCTGCGTAAAGCTGCCGCTTGCCATGACCACTTCATCGGTGTAGCCCGGCTCCGGGGAAGGTTCCGGGGCGGCATAGCTGTCCACCGGGCTGGCCGCCTGAATGCCCTGACAGAAGCCGATCAGGGCATCGGCGGTGCCGGCGTCAAAGCAGGTCACGATGTCGTTGTGGTCGTCGCAGTAACGGGGCACCGGGTTCTTGCCCAGCAGTTCCAGCATGCACTGGGCGTAAATGGCAGTCTTGATGGCCTCGCACACCACGCCCGGGGCGTAGTAGAAGCCCAGATACATATCACGGGGCGTTTCCAGCGTGCAGCCCAGCTCCTTGCCCAAACCCGGAGCATTCAGGCGGTAGGCGCACAGCTCCACAAGGTCCTTGCGGCCCACGATGTAGCCGCCGGTGGGGGCAATGCCGCCGCCGGGGTTCTTGATGAGACTGCCCACTGCGATATCCGCACCCACCTGGCAGGGCTCTTTGGTCTGGGTGAACTCGCCATAGCAGTTGTCCACGAAGATGATAATCTCCGGGTTTGCGGCGCGGGCGGTGTCGGTGATCTTTTTGATGGTATCCAGATCAAAGGCATTGCGCTGCAGGTAGCCACGGCTGCGCTGGATGTGGCACACCTTGGCCCCGGGTGCCTTTTTGGCAATGAGGTCGTAATCCGGGGTGAAGTCGGCCTTGAGGGGTGCTTCGTCATACTTCACGCCGTAATCCATCAGCGTGCCGGTACCCTTGCCCTTGCTGTCCAGACCAATGACGCCTTCCAGCGTATCGTAGGGGCGGCCGGTGGCAGCCAGCAGGGTATCCCCTGCCCGCAGCAGACCGAACAGGGCCACGGCCAGCGTGTGGGTGCCGCTCTGGAACTGGCTGCGCACGAGGGCGTCTTCCGCGCCCATCACCTCGGCAAAGATCTGCTCGAGTTTTGCGCGGCCGGTATCCCACAGGCCGTAGCCGGTGGTGCCCAGCATATCGGTGGAGGACATCTGGGTGTCCGCGAAAGCTTTCAGCATTTTGAGCTGGTTAAAATCGCGGATCTCCTCCATATGGCGGAAGTAGGGCTGGCACAGTTCCATGGCCTTTTCGTCCAGCGCCAGAACTTCGGGTTTGTAATCGAAAAAGTGGTTCAGAATTGACATTATAGTGGTTCCTTAATTGTTATATTTTGCATACTCCCCCAGCTTTGCAAATCCCAGCCGGGTATAAAAGTGCACTCGTTCCGGGCTGCAGAGAAAAACCGGGCGATACCCTTCTGCAGCAAGCTCATTTGCCATCCGGACGATGAGGCGCCCACCGATGCCTTTGCCGCGCAAAGGCCGGGCCGTCTGCCCGCAGGCCATGTAGGCCTGCCCATTGGCGAGGGCATAGGCACCCACAGTGCAGACCGTCTCGCTCCCCCGCTGCAGCGTCCATGCAAGGGCTTTGCCGCGGGCGCGCTTCGAGCACAGTTCGGAGTAAAAATCCTCCTGCTTTGCGGTGTCCTCCGGGTAGAGCGCCCGGGCTACCGTCAGCGCAGGCGGTTCCCGGTCGAAGGCCAGCTGCCCCCAGAGAGCTTCGTCTGCTGCGGGCAGCGGCAGCGTCCTGCCGGGGGCAAGGCCGAACACGGTCAGCATTTCGGCCTTCTGCCAGCCGTTTGGCGGCGGGCACTCCGCTTCGTCTAAAATGGCGTTCTCGCACCCGCAGAAGGCCAGAAAGCTGGCCAGTTCTTCGGGGTTTGCGTGTCCGGCAAGCCATGCCATACTGCCGCTCAGTTCCAGCGCCAGCGTGGGCCCGGCGTAGAAGCGCCAGGGCTGGCTTTTGCCGAACAGCGCGAGGTCCAGCGGCAGCGTTGCCCCCAGCACCGGTTTGCCCCGGCAGGCGTTTGCAAAGCGGGCACGGCGTTCTTTCGTGTTGACCTGCGCGATCACTTCAGCTCGTTGACGATCTTCTTGAACTCGCGGCCGCGCACCTCAAAGTTGGGGTACAGGTCAAAGGATGCGCTGGCCGGGGACAGGATGATGATGTCGCCGGGTTTTGCGCAGACGCGGGCCAGCTCCACGGCATGCTGCATGTTGTCAGCGTGCTGGATGGGCAGTTCGGCTTCGTTGAAACCGGGGTCCTCACGCACAGCCTTTTCAATGCGGGGGCCGGTAGCGCCCATCAGCACGAGGTTCTTCACGTGAGCCACCACTTCCGGTGCGAGGGGCTCATAGGGGATGTGCTTGTCGTAGCCGCCCGCGATGAGGATGACCTTCTGGTTGAAACTGCGCAGACCGGCGATGGTACGCGTCGGGCTGGTGCCGATGGAGTCGTTGTAGTACAGCACACCGTCCAGCGTGCGCACCGGCTCGATGCGGTGCTCCACGCCGGTGAAGGTGCTGCCCACCTTCTGGATGGCTTCCACGGGCACCTCGCCCCACACGGCAGCGGCAGCAGCCAGCAGGTTCTCGATGTTGTGCAGGCCGCGCAGCTTCACGTCCTTCTGGGCCAGGAACGGGGTCACAACGCCGTCCTCGGCCATGCAGAGCATGTTGTCCTCCTTGCGCAGGAAGGCACCGTTGTCGGTGTCGTGCAGGCGGGTGAACCACACCTGCTTGCCCTTGCAGTCCTTCTGCATGCTGCGGCTGATCTCGTTCTCATAGCCCAGCACGGCGCGGCAGGGCTGCTTCTGGTACAGCAGGATGTTGCGCTTGGCGTCGATGTACTCCTGCATGTCCTTGTGGTGGTCCAGATGGTTCGGGGTGACGTTGGTCACGACTGCAATGTTGGGGCTGGAGTGCATGCTGATGAGCTGGAAGCTGGACAGCTCCACCACAGCCACGTCCTCCGGGGCCACCTCGGGCAGCATGGGCAGCAGGGCCGCGCCGATGTTGCCGCCCAGATGCACCTTGCGGCCTGCGGCCTCGTAGAACTTGGAGATCAGGGTGGTGGTGGTGGTCTTGCCGTCGGAGCCGGTTACAGCCACGATCTCGCAGGGGCAGAAATCGAAGAACAGTTCCACCTCGCTGGTGACCATGGTACCAGCGGCCATGGCATCCTGCAGGGGCTTTTCAAAGTAGCCCACAAAACCCGGGGTGCGCATGATGATGTCCTGGCCCTTGAAGCCGTCCAGATAATTTTCGCCCAGGCTCAGGCCGATGCCCAGCTCCTTGATGGTGGAAGCGTAGTCGCCGAAGTCCTCCACGCTCTTTTTCTGGTCGCACAGGGTGACGTGTGCCCCCAGCTCCACGAACTCCTTGATGAGGGTCTTGTGGCTGACACCGGCACCGATGAAGGCCACCTTCTTGCCTTTGATCAGATCGACAAGCTTCTGCTGATCCTTCTGCATAAAAACAGTTCCTCCTTGCGTAGTATTGGTCATATGTAACGCACCCGTTGGTGCTGAGATGTTTCGCTGTACCATTATAGTCCATTTATTCGCAATTGGCAACGGAAAACAGCCCTTTTGCACCAAAAAGCGCGGCAAATTCATAATTCTTCAATTGTATTTTGCCGCCGTTTCTGCTACACTTGTCGAAGCAGAGCGCTTTTTGTATACAAGAAACGTCTGCCTTTGAACATCACCATAGAACGAGGTCATCTCTTTTGAAGCGTTTCTTCCGTTTTACCGCAGCGGTGCTTGCTGCTGCGTTTCTGTTTTCCCTCACGGGCTGCGGCGGCAGTTCCAGTGCCGCCAGCTTTACATGGTTCGTGGATACCATTCCCACAAATCTCGACCCACAGGTGGCGTCGGCCGCGTCGGACGTCATTGCCTGCGAGAACCTTTACAGCGGCCTTGTGCGCAAGAATTCCGACGGCGAGATCGTGCCCGATCTGGCCGAGAGCTGGACCGTCTCGCCGGACGGAAAGACCTACACCTTCCAGCTGAAGGACGGCCTGACCTACCGGGCCGTCAAGGGCGCTTCCACCGACTACGCCATCACTGCTGAGGACTTCGTATTTGCCTTCCGGCGCATCTTCCAGCCGCAGACGAATTCCCCTTATGCCGTGGAGTTTTCTGCCCTTGAAAGCAGCGCCGCTGTGCTGGCAGGCGAAGCCGACGCAAGCACTCTGGGCGTCTCGGCCAGCGGCCCGCTGACACTGGTGTTCCGCCTGAGTGAAAAGGACGACAACTTCCTTGCCAAGCTCACCCTGCCCGGTGCCATGCCCTGCGACGAGGAATTTTTCGACAGCACCCGGGGCACCTACGGCCTGACCGCCAAGACCACCCTTTCCAGCGGCAGCTTTTACCTCTACAACTGGACGGCCAGCGGCCTGTTTTTGCGCCGGGACGTTTCCGCGCCCCAGATCGGCAGCCTGCGTCTGGTGCAGAACACCAGCAATTCCGGCAAGAGCGCGGCCCAGCTCATCGCGGACGAAAAGTGCTCCGCCGCGCTGGACGACACCGGCGAGGCCACCGCGCTGCAGTCGGTGAGCTACTCCGACACCACATGGTCACTGCTGTTCAACAGCACCGAGGGCAGCGTGTTCTCCAACACCGAGCTGCGGCAGGCGCTGGCGGGCATCGCGCGGGAGACGGTCACGGTGCCGTCTTCCGGCCTGTACACCGCCGCCGAGGGCCTTGTGCCCACAAGGCTGACCGTGGACGGCATCGACTACCGCACCTTTGCGGGTGACCCGCTGCCCACCATCACCGACCCGCGCACGCTTTACCTGAACGCCCGGCAGGGCATGGCCAGCTCGGACTTTTCCGGCGTGACGCTGCTGGTGCCGAAGGAAGCGGGCCTGACTGAACTGGCCGAGCAGATCAACGGTGCCTGGCAGAAGGACTGCTCCCTGTTCTTCTCCATTGAGGAAGTGCCGCAGGAGGAGTTCGCCAAGCGCCTTGCCGCCGGCAATTACACCATTGCACTGGCCCCCATCCAGGCCGAGGGCGGCAGCGTGTACCAGATGCTGCAGCAGTTCGGCGGAGAGGCTTCCCTGACCGGCTGCGACGACCCGCTTTATGACCAGCTGCTTTCGGAGAGCGCCGCCCAGACCGGCAGTTCCCGCTGTGCACTGCTTGCCCAGTGTGAGCGCCAGCTGCTGGACGGCTGCACCGTGGTGCCGCTGCTGGCCCAGCAAAAGCGTCTGCTGATCGCGGACGGCATCTCCGGGCTGGTGTTCGACCCCTTCACGCCGGTGGTGGATGTGACCTTTGCCGAGAAGAACTGACCCGTTTCGCTCTTGACAAGCCCGCCCTGCTTTGCTACAATAAATGAGCAATGCAGGGTTAGCTCATCCGGTAGAGCGGCTGCTTCCCAAGCAGCAGGCGGCGGGTTCGGGTCCCGTACCCTGCTCCAAATGAACGGCAGAACGTTGTTGTCAGACGTCCTGCCGTTTTTTATTTTTACCTATTCATGACGAAGCATCGCAAATTTCACGATTTTTATATTGACATCCCGCGCAAATTACAATACAATGAGCGTAGAGTTCAAGCATCGTTTGGGAGGTGTTTTTATGAGTGACAGAGAGCGCATCATTCAGCTTCTGGACGAAGTACCTGCCTATAAACTGGGTTATGTCCTCGCCTATGTACAGGGCCTGACTGCAGATGAAGATGCCGATGATGCTTACTGCGAGCAGCTTTATCAGCATTATCTCAACGACCCGGAGCGGGGCCAGACTTACACCGAGGACGAGGTCTGCAAGGAACTCGGCATTGCTTTATGAGCTATATGATCCTGTATGAAAAAGCAGTGGTCAAGTTTCTCAAAAAGCAGCCCGAGGAGCAGCAGCGCCGAATCATGGAAGCCATCCATGCACTGCCGGAGCGCGGTGATATCAAGCAGCTGAAAGGTCACGCTGAATTGTTCCGTCTGCGTGTCGGCTCTTACCGGATCATTTATACGGTCGATCACGGCAAGTTGGTCGTCTGTGTGATCGACATCGGCAACCGTGGGCAGATCTATAACCGCTATTGATTTTCAGGAGCGCCCCTGTCGGGTGCTCTTTTTTTGCCCTCGTCCTCACAAAAGCAGTTGCATTTTGGCCCGGTGGCCTTATAATAGAATTGATTGCGCAAAGGGCCGTGCCTTTTGCCGGAAAGGACCTTCTGCATCATGATCTTTGTTCCCCTGCTGCATTACTTCAAATGCAAAAACACTTACAGCGGCAACGAATACGGCCTGCGCTACCGGCTCACCCCGGGCAAGCGCAGCGTGCCCGACCCGGACGGCGGCGAGGGTGCCATCAAGGACGAAGCCATCCTCACCGTGGACTACTGGCCGGACCCCTGGACGCTGGAAAAGACCGACCCAGCCCTGCGGATGCAGCAGGTGTTCCCGCTGACCGACGAGGGCCGCGCCGCTGCCGCCCAGTGCCTGCAGGACGCCTTCAACGCCGAGCCGGACCGCTGGAAGCACTGCCCGGACATGATGGACTGTGACCCGTGGGAGCCGCCCGCCGAAGAACAAGCAGAGGAATAAAAGAATGATCTATCGTTTGAAAGAGCTCAAGGGCGACACCATCGCCGTGCCGCAGCTGGTGTTTTCCAAGCTGGGCATCGCCGAGGAATACAATGTGCGGGTGGCGCTGTATGTGCTGGCCACCGGCATCACCGACCCGGAAAAGATCTGTGCAGACCTCAAGCTGCGCAGCCGCATCAGTGCCGAGAGCGCCCTTTCCTTCTGGGCGGGCGCAGGGCTGCTGGAAAAATATGAAGAAAATGCCGCCCCGGGCGAGGAGCCCAGTGCCCCCGCACCCATGACCTGGGCCGAGATCGCCGCCGCCAGCCGCACCGACCCCATGATCTCCAGCCTCATCGACTGCGCACAGGCCGGGTT
>ERZ652152.138-NODE-138-length-40327-cov-37.9132_pt1 | contig 40327 bp, 29 predicted proteins | sample MGYA00514757_ERZ652152 | MGnify/ENA metagenome assembly ERZ652152
GGAAGCCATCCATATATACCCTTGTTTATCTTGGATAATATCGACAATATAGTTGTTCACCATGCCATTAGCCATGGTTAATCTTTGGAATGTGTATTGAGGTTGTGATAAGATGGATTGGCACCATCCGAGAAAAAGAAAAAATAGAAAGATGCAGTTTCTCATGGCTTGTAATTTTTCAGCAAAAATACAATAAACTCTATACTCGTTGCTGTTTTATTGTTGAAATTCTTGTAAGTAAATGTAATCAGACGAATTTTTTTGTATTGTGACGAATTTTTATCATTAGAATTTCTAGTTTTTGAAAGAGGTCTGTAAAATAGATTGTTTGGACTTTATAAACCAATAGTTTATTTGTTGGGAAAAACATTTGTTGCATTGTTTAAATCGCTTAATTTTCTTCTTTTGTTGATTATTTTTTACCGTTTCTTTTATTTATTGTTACATAAATTTGCATTCGAGAATTTGAAGCTAAAACTAAAGTTATAGAAAGTTTCAATGTCTAAATCGCAAAGGAAACAAGGAATATCCTTAAATAGTCTAATTTAAAATGTAGAAAAACATGAGAGTAGATTCGTTCAAAAACAATCGAAAGGCTTTGTTTGCCTTACTGCTTTGTTCGGGGTTCATTGCAACCCATCCGTTGGCTGTGATGGCGGAAAGTGAGAATTATTCCGTTTTGGATGTACAGCAAAACAAAAGAATTAGCGGAGTTGTAAAAGATGCTAATGGAGAACCTATTATTGGGGCTAGTGTTGTAGTGAAGGGTACTACTAATGGTACGATTACAGATTTGGATGGTAAATTTGTATTGGATGTTCCCGCAAATGCAGTTTTGTCTGTTTCTTACGTAGGGTATACCTCCCAAGAAGTGAAAGCTTCTAACAATATGAATATTGTATTGAGTGAGGATACAGAGATGCTGGAAGAAGTTGTGGTAGTTGGATACGGTACTCAGAAGAGAAAGAACTTTACAGGTTCTGTGTCAACTGTTAAGGCTGCAGATTCTCCTTTGTCTTTGATGCCTTCTTCTAATGCAATGGATTTGCTGCGTGGTACGGCTACTGGTATTACGGTTTCTCAGCAGCAGGGGGCTGGACAGTCTCCTTCATTGCAAGTTCGTGGACAGAAATCCATTAGTGGTGGTTCTGATCCGTTGATTGTAATGGATGGAGTTATTTATATGGGAAGTTTTCGTGATATTGACCCCAATATCATTGAAAGTATGAGTGTATTGAAAGATGCCACTTCATTAGCGGCATATGGTTCTCAGGCTGCGAATGGTGTAATTATGATTACTACTAAGAAAGGTAAGTTGGGTAAGCCGATGGTGAACTTCAATGCTTCGGTTGCAATTTCCGATCCGATTGGAAAACCTGATTTGTTAAGTCCGGAGGATTATGTTCGTAAAGTGAATGCAGCTCAAGGATTGGCGGAAGATGCTGACCCGACTTGGATGAAAGCTTCCGAATATGAAAATTATAAGAATGGTAACTCAACCGATTGGATGGATTTGATAACTCGTACAGGAGTTATGCAGAATTATTCAGCATCAGTATCTGGAGCAACAGAAAAAATGAATTATTTCTTGTCAAGTTCATATACTGATCAGAAAGGTATTACATTGGGAGACGATTATGACCGTATCGCATTAAATGCACGTTTGCAGACTGATATAACGGATTGGTTGCAAATTGGCGGACAAATTGGATATGTGGCAAATGATTATTCTGGAGTTACATTAGGTGGTGGTGATATTTATTGGGCTACACGTTTGACTCCTTATGGACAAGCTTATCGTGAAAACGGCCAATTGAATAAGTTCCCTCGTGAAGAAGGTCTTTATATGATTAACCCTTTGTGGAAAGTTGGAAGCGGAACGATTGATGATCATGACACTTATCAAACAACAAATATGAAAGGACATTTATTGTTGAAATGTCCTTGGATTGAAGGTTTGACTTTCCGTATGAATGGTTCATATTCTATAGAAAATATAGAACGCGATTATTTTACACATGAAGGATATTATATAAAAGAAGGTGCTGGAGATGATGATTATTTGCCTAGTGCCATGTCTGATTTGTTGCCTTCAGCAAATGGAAATATTGCTCGTACTAAGAACACTCGTTGGGTATGGGATAATATTTTAAATTATACTCGTCAGTTTGGTAAGCATTTTGTGGATGTAACCTATGTATATACACGCGATTCACAGAGTTATTCATATCATAATATGACTGGGTCGGATTTTTCAGCTTTAGGTAATACAGAATTAGGTTATAATGGGCTGACTTATGCTGATGTGCAGAAGATTACTAATATTGATAAGACAACACATAATGATGTTGGTTATTTAGGACGTATCAATTATAACTATGATGAACGTTATCATTTGAGCGTGTCCGTTCGTCGTGATGGTTCATCAGTTTTTGGTGAAAACCATAAATGGGGTACTTTCCCGGCTGTCGGAGCTGCATGGACTGTGACAAATGAAGACTTTATGGAGAAATTTGAGAAATTGGATTTCTTGAAGTTGAAATTGTCATGGGGTAAGAATGGTAACCAGTCTTTAAGTCCTTATAAGACGTTGTCGAAGATTGCTCTTGGACAAAATGGTGGTTATAGTATACCATTTGGTAATCCTTCTGAGTTACATTGGGCGCAGCGTGTATCAGAAATTGGAAATAAAGATTTAGGCTGGGAAGAAACTACTTCAACAAACTTTGGTTTTGAATTAGGTCTGTTTGAAGAACGGGTTCACTTGGATGCAGATGCATATATTTCTAAAACAACAAACCAGATTTTTGATAGAACAATTCCTGTGATGGCCAATGGATTGAAGAGCATGAAGGCTACTATGGGACAAATTGATAACTGGGGAATTGAATTGAATTTGAGCACTGTGAATATAAAGACTAAAGATTGGTATTGGGGTTCAGGGTTGACTTTCTATTTGAATCGTAATAAATTGGCTGAATTGTATGGTGATGGAAAAGATGATATCAATAACAGCTTATTTATCGGTAAATCTTTGGGTGCTATTTACGGGTATCAGGCAGAAGGCATCGTGCAGTGTGCGTATGATTCTAACGGAAATCCTCTTTATGATTCAAATGGTAATCTGGTTGTTGCTGATGCAGATAAGGCATATGCCGAGGCCAATGGAGCTAAACCAGGAGATGTGAAGTTTGCTAACTTGGATGGTAGTGAAGATGGAAAGATTACAGCTGAAGACCGTACGATTTTGGGGTATTCAAAAGAAAACTTCCGTATGAGTTTCTCTAATACAGTACGTTACAAAGACTTTGAACTTTATGCATTGTTTACAGGTATTTTTGGTGGTAATGGTTACGGACAGGCAGTAAACTTGTATGCGTTCCGTACTTATAGTGATTCGCCATGGGATAACAACCTGAATCACACATGGTGGTCACCAGAACATCCAAGCAATGTGTATCCAAGTGCAACATATACAGATGGACGTTATACTCCACTTCAAGGTTATGGATTTGTTCGTTTGCAAGATTTAAGCCTTTCATATACTTTCCGTCAGCCTTGGGTGAAGAAAGCTGGCATAGGAAACTTGAAATTATTCGTTTCAGCTAAGAATGTATTTACTATTACTGGATGGGAAGGTGGTGACCCAGAAATCCAGCAGACGATAGGTACCGGATATAACTATGGTTATCCTTTGTCTCGTTCATTCTCATTTGGTGTAAATCTTTCATTCTAACCTTAATTATTAAAAATAAAAAAGATGAAAACAAAAAAATATACAGCTATTGCATTGATTGGGTTGGCATTGGGGCTGACAGGATGCAATGATAATGAGTTTCTAAGAGAAAAGCCTGAGACTATTTATACGTTGGATAATTCTTTTAATACCGTGGATCAGGTTCAGGCTAGTGTGGATAACCAATATCAGCATATCAGATACTGGTTCCAAAATAACTTTTTCCTAAAAGGAATTGGTGCTGATTACTTTGATTCTCCAGCCTGGCGTTGTGGTGGAGGTAGTAGTGGTACTTCAAATTATTCTTTGTGGTCATCTGATTATGGAACTACTTATGGTATTTATGAAGCTATGTATATGTTGATAGCTTATTGTAATCAGACATTAGATGGCATTGATCAGTCTGGGTTGACTTATGATAGTGATGCGCAGAAGAACAGTTTTATTGCTCAGTCTCGTTTTTTCCGTGGATTTGCTTATTTGACCCTGGGAGAACTCTTTGGTGGAGTTCCTTTGGTGACTAATTTTTATGAAACTCCTCGCTATGATTTTACTCGTTCTACACGAGTTGAAACTTATCAGCAAGCTATTGATGATTTGACATATGCATCTGAAAATCTTCCAGATTATCCGGAAGAAGCTGGACGTGTGGGGAAAGGGGCTGCTTTTCACTATCTTGCTGAAGCCTATCTAGCATTGGCAACGGAAAAAGGCAATGATAAAGCAACTTTGGATTTGTCAATAGAGGCTGCCGATAAGGTAATGGCGTTGCATCAATTAATGATGAGCCGTTTTGGTTCTCGTGCCAATCCAAATTCTACTTCGGTGATTGGTGGTGTTAACGCTTATTATGCTGACGGAGATGTTTTCTTTGATTTGTTCCAAGCTGGTAATTTAGACCGTGAAGAAGGTAATACGGAGTCTTTGTGGGTGTTGCAGAATGACTTGGAAATTAAACATGATTGGGGAGGTGATTCTTATTTGGCTTATCCTCGTAATTTCTCACCTGTATTTAGAGATGTGCATTGGAAGGATGAATATGCAGAGGAGGGAGCTGGTGCTGGCCCATGGAGTGCTAATATAGATGATACTAAATATCCAGGTGGTAACCTCTGTGCTTATTTAGGGGGAAAGGGAGTTTCATTTAACGCTCCTACACAATATGTTATTAACGATATTTGGGAAGGTAAATATGCTTCAGATATTCGTAATTCAAAGGCAAATATTCGTCGTGAGTTTATTTGCTTGGACCAAAATCATAGTATGTATGGACAGGTAGTAACAGAAGATATGATTAGTTCTGATACAAAGGACCGTTATTATCCTATCTGGACCAAGTTTGCTCCTATAGATGATTATGGATATGAAGGTGTAGCTGCAGGTTATGATGCTACTCGCGACAATATGTACCGCGATGATTATGCTTGTCGTTTGGCTGAAACATATCTGTTACGTGCTGAAGCATATTTGCGTGAAGGTGATACTCAAAAAGCAGCAAACGATATTAATGAGCTACGTAAGCGTGCACAATGTACTTACCTAGTACAACCTTCAGAAGTGGATATACATACTATTTTGGATGAGCGAGCTAGAGAATTATTCTTTGAAGAAAGACGTTGGTGTACATTGTTGCGCATGGAATCAGGTATTGCTTCTGAACAGTTGAGTAATCATGCAATGTTCGTTGCTGATATTCCTGTCTATACTGGAACAATTGACTGGGATTTGTTCCCATTCCCACAAGCGGTGATTGACTCAAATACAGGAAATGTACTTGAACAGAATGATGGCTGGAAATAATTATTCTCTCATAAACCTGAGTAAATAATTTGAAATCATAAAGGAATGAGGCTGTCTCAAAATAGAATTGTAAAAGTAAAAATCTTATAGATTGAAATTTAGAAATAAAAAACCTCCTGCTTTAGCCTTTGTTTATTGCAATTATAGGACTAAAAGCAGGAGGTTTTTATGTTTTAGCTTATAGATTGTAAGCAAGCCTATCTCTGTTTTTTATTTTGAGACAGCCTCATTCCTTTATTTATAGTATACAATTGATAACTAAATAGAAGTTTTCCTAGAATCTGACTCTCTTTTTTATATCTCCCTTCTCTAAACCGTAGGTTTCGCATTGCGAAAACCTATGTTTCCCTGCTAGAAAACGTAGGTTTCTCGATGGGAAAACGTATAACACTCTTTGGTGCAATGCACTATTCACAAAAGGTTTTTATAAAGGAAAAAAGAAAGAGGACATAAGAATGATATAAGTCGGGATAAGAGAAATAAAAAGGCATTGCCTGTGAGTTCCAAACCTCAGGCAATGCCTTTCTTTATATCAATACCGATAAACTATTTATCCGATATTCTTTACTTTAATCAGGTATTCAGCAATCTGAACGGCATTCAGAGCGGCACCTTTCTTAATCTGGTCGCCTACAATCCAGAATGTCAGACCATTTTCATTGGCCAAATCTTTGCGGATACGGCCTACATATACAGGGTCTTTTCCTGCCAGGAACAATGGCATCGGATATTCTTTCTTTTCCGGGTTGTCCATCAGTACCAGACCTTCGCCGTTGGCAAATGCTTCGCGGGCTTCTTCTACAGATACCGGACGCTCTGTTTCAATCCAGATGCTTTCTGAGTGTGAACGAAGTGCAGGAACACGTACGCAAGTTGCACTAACCTGTACATCTGAGTGCATGATTTTGCGTGTTTCGTTATACATCTTCATCTCTTCTTTGGTATAACCGTTGTCTGTAAACACGTCAATCTGAGGAATCAGGTTGAATGCCAGCTGATAAGCGAATTTTTCTACAGTGACAGGTTCTCCGGCCAATACCTGACGATATTGTTCGTAGAGTTCGTCCATAGCGGCAGCACCGGCACCGCTGGCAGCCTGATAGGTAGATACGTGTACACGTTTGATATGGGTCAGGTTTTCGATAGCTTTCAGGGCTACAACCATCTGGATAGTCGTACAGTTAGGATTGGCAATGATGCCACGCGGGCGGTTCAGCGCGTCTTCTGCGTTGACTTCAGGCACTACCAGAGGAATATCGTTTTCCATACGGAAAGCGCTGGAGTTGTCAATCATCACTGCACCGTATTTAGTGATGGTTTCTGCAAACTCCTTAGAAGTTCCTGCACCGGCTGACGTAAAGGCGATGTCTACTCCTTTGAAATCATCGTTGTGCTGCAGAAGTTTTACTTCGATTTCTTTTCCGCGAAAAGTGTATTTTCGTCCGGCACTTCTTGAAGATCCGAACAACAGCAGTTCATCTACCGGGAAGTTTCTTTCATCGAGCACGCGCAGGAACTCCTGTCCTACGGCTCCGCTTGCACCAACAATTGCTACTTTCATTTTTTATGTTTCTTGTTTAAGTTAATAAATTCCGTGATTGTATTGCTTTCTGTATTTTAGTTAGATAGTTTTTTCTTCTACTTGTATTCTTTGAACCGCAAAATTAAAACATTTTGGAATACCAAAGGGGAAATACGGAACTTTTTTCGTATTTTTGTCCATAAATTTAAACCGAACAGCCCCTCATATATGAAAGATTTGTTAGATTTTTTTCATCTCAATATAGATTTTCCCATCACTGATCCTACGTGGATCTTTTTTTTGGTGCTGGTAATTATCTTGTTTGCCCCAATTGTTCTGGAACGTCTGCGCATTCCGCATATTATCGGGATGATTCTGGCAGGTATCGTCATCGGGGAACATGGATTCAATATTCTGGCACGAGACAGCAGTTTTGAGCTTTTCGGAAAGGTGGGACTGTATTATATCATGTTCCTGGCCGGACTGGAAATGAATATGGAGGATTTTAAGAGTATCCGTGTGAAGGCTACCGTGCTGGGCTTGCTGGCCTTTATATTTCCTCTGGGTATCGGTGTGTGGACCAACCTGAACTTGCTGGGATACGGACTGATGACTTCTGTGCTGCTGGCCAGTATGTATGCTTCGCACACTTTGATAGCTTACCCGATAGTGATTCGTTACGGTATCAACCGGCAGCGGGCTGTCAGCATTGCGGTGGGAGGTACGGCGGTGACGGATACGCTGACCTTGCTGGTATTGGCCGTCATTGCAGGTATGTACAAGGGCGATACCTCGGATATGTTTTGGGTGTGGCTGGTACTGAAAGTCGTGGTGCTGAGCGTGGTGATTATGCTGACATTCCCTCGCATCGGACGCTGGTTCTTCCGTCGTTACAGTGACCAGGTGGTACAGTATATCTTTGTGATGGCCATGGTCTTCTTGGGGGCCGGATTGATGGAGCTGATTGGTATGGAAGGAATCTTAGGCGCCTTCCTGGCCGGGCTGGTGCTGAACCGTCTGATTCCGCATGTTTCTCCGTTGATGAGTCACCTGGAGTTTGTGGGAAATGCGTTGTTTATTCCTTATTTCCTTATCGGGGTGGGAATGCTGATAAACGTGAATGTGTTGTTCGGCCATATCGATTCCATTAAGGTGGCTGGTGTCATGATTGTGGTGGCATTGCTGGGAAAATGGATTGCTTCGTGGCTGACGCAGAAAATATATCGCATGAGGGCGGTAGAACGGGAGCTGATGTTCGGACTGAGCAATGCACAGGCTGCGGCTACCCTGGCGGCGGTACTGGTGGGGTACAACATCATTCTGCCCAGTGGAGAGCGCTTGTTGAACGAAGATGTGCTGAATGGTACCATTCTGCTGATTCTGGTGACTTGTGTGGTCAGTTCGTTTATTACGGAACATGCGGCCAAACGAATTGCGATGGATGATGCAGAGCTGGATGAAGAAAAAGAACAGCAAAAGGAACGTATCCTGATTCCTGTGGCCAATCCGGACACACTGGATAAACTGATGCAGCTGGCGCTGGTGGTACGTGATGAAAAGCGGACGGATAATCTGGTGGCACTGAATGTGATTAATGACAACAATGATTCTGTCCGGTTAGAGATGCGGGGAAAGAGAAGCCTGGAAAGGGCGGCTCAGATTGCTGCATCGGCCAATGTCTTTCTGAAGACGGTGTCGCGTTTCGACTTGAATATTGCTACGGGTATTTTACATACAGCTAAGGAAACTGAGGCGACTACGATTGTCATTGGTTTGCACAACAAGGCCAATATCGTGGATTCGTTCTTCGGTAACCTGACGGAAGATTTGCTGAAGAATACTTATCAGCAGGTGATGATTGCCCGCTTTCTGATGCCGGTCAATACGTTGCGGCGTATCATTGTGGCGGTACCTCCTAAATCGGAATTTGAGCACGGCTTTGTGAAATGGATTACGCACTTGTGCCGCATGAGTAGTCAGCTGGGATGCCGTCTGCATTTCTTTGCTCATCCCCAGACTTTGGGGTATATCAAGGGATATATCCAGAAGAAGCACAAGGATGTGATGACGGAATACCAGGAACTGGATAACTGGGACGACTTGCTGATTATTACAGGACAGGTGAATTACGATCATCTGCTGGTCATTGTTAGTTCACGAAGAGGGTCTATTTCGTACGACTCTTCTTTTGAACGCTTGCCTATGCAGATATCCAGATATTTTAATAACAACAGTATCATGTTGTTGTATCCTGACCAGAAGGGTGACCCGAATGAAACACTGAGTTTTGCCGATCCGCGTGGATGGGCCGAAACGCAGTATTATGACAAGGTGGGCAACTGGTTTTATAAATGGTTTAAGAAAGATTCATGAGCGAAGAAAATAAGAAAGAATGGCAGCAGCGCACGGAATTGCTGTTAGGCGAAGAGAAGATGGAGCGTCTGCGTAAGGCGCATGTGTTGGTGGTAGGCCTGGGAGGAGTAGGTGCGTATGCGGCTGAAATGATTTGTCGTGCCGGAGTGGGACGGATGACGATTGTAGATGCCGATACGGTACAGCCGAGTAACATCAACCGTCAGTTGCCGGCCACTCATTCCGTTATCGGACGTCCAAAGGCAGAGGTACTGGCTGAACGTTTCCGGGATATCAATCCGGAACTGGAGCTGACTGTGCTGCCGGTTTACCTGAAAGATGAGGCTATACCTGAACTGCTGGACAGTGCGGCGTTTGATTTTGTGGTAGATGCTATTGATACGGTAGCTCCTAAGTGCTATCTGATTTATCATGCCTTGCAACGCGGATTGAAGATTGTCAGCAGCATGGGAGCCGGAGCCAAACGGGATATTGCGCAGATTCGTTTTGCGGATTTGTGGGATACGTATCATTGTGGGTTGAGCAAGGCGGTGCGTAAGCGTTTGCAGAAAATGGGTATGAAGCGGAAACTGCCGGTGGTATTCAGCACGGAGCAGGCCGATGCAAATGCCGTGATATTGGTAGATGATGAGCAGAACAAGAAGTCTACCGCAGGAACCGTCAGCTATATGCCGGCCGTATTCGGATGCTATCTGGCGGAGTATGTAATTCGTAAATTGTAAAGTCGTATGATTCAGTTGGAAGGGATAACCAAAAGTTTTGGTGCACTTCAGGTGTTGAAGGGGATTGACCTTGAAATCGGGAAAGGTGAAGTGGTCAGTATTGTGGGGCCCAGTGGGGCGGGAAAGACTACTTTGCTGCAAATTATGGGTACACTCGACAAGCCGGACGGAGGACGAATTATATTGAACGGCACGGAGGTGAACCGTCTGAAAGAAAAAGAGCTTTCTGCCTTCCGGAACCGGGAAATCGGTTTTGTCTTTCAGTTTCACCAGCTGTTGCCTGAGTTTACGGCGGTAGAGAATGTCATGATGCCGTCTTTGATTCAAGGCAAGTCGGCGGGAACTGCCCGAAAGGAAGCATTGGATTTGCTGGATTTCCTGGGATTGTCAGAGCGGGCCACGCATAAGCCGGCAGAACTTTCGGGTGGCGAAAAGCAGCGTGTGGCTGTAGCCCGTGCCTTGATGAATCATCCTTCGGTAATCTTGGCGGACGAGCCTTCCGGAAGTCTGGATACGCAGAACAAGGGAGAATTGCATCGCTTGTTCTTTGAACTGCGTGACAAGTTAGGGCAGACTTTTGTCATCGTAACGCACGATGAGGAACTGGCCACTCAGACCGACCGTACCATTCATCTGGTAGACGGACGTATCGTATAAGATAAAAAAATCCCGTCCCGGTATGTATACCGGCGGACGGGATAAATTTTTCCTCGATTTATTAGCTTTTTAGAAAGAAAGGTGTACGATTTCCGGATTGTGGTCGGAAAGGAATTTCTTTGCTTCCCGGTTCTCTTCAGGAATGTAGCTGCGCTGTACCTCTATTTGAGGAGTGACAAATATGAAGTCAATTTTCTCACAAGAGTCGGCAGGAATGCGTCCGAAGTCATGGAAGGTATAGCTGGCACCTTCTTGTTGGAGAGCTGTCTTATGCGCATCCTTCAGCACGAAACTGTTGCCGGTGATAGTCTGGTAGGCTTCCGACTGGTCGGAAACATTGAAGTCTCCGGTAACTACGGCAGGCTGGTCGCCTACGATTTCTTTTATTTTCTCAATAATCAGCAAAGCGCCTTTTTTACGGGCTTCTGTTCCCACATGGTCAAAGTGCGTATTGATGGCCATAAAGATTTTTCCGTTGGTTTTGTCTTTCAGCTTGGCCCAGGTGGCAATACGGGTGCAGGCACCGTCCCATCCGATGAAGCCTACACTGTCGGGGTATTGTGACAGCCAGAAGGTATTGTTGTCCAATAATTCAAAACGGTCTTTTTTATAGAACAGAGGGGCATATTCGCCTTGTGTCTTTCCGTCTTCTCGTCCCACGCCGACTTCGGCATATTCTGGCAGACGGGCTTTCAGGTCTTCAAGCTGGTGGTGCAGGATTTCCTGCATACCTACAATGTCCAAATTTTGTGCCTTGATGAAATTGGCTACGGTGTCCTTTCTGTATGTCCAGCTGTTCAGACTGTCATAGGGATTGTCGTAGCGGATGTTGAAGGTGCTCCATGTGATTTCACTGGTTGGTTGGGGAGAGTGGCATGAAGCGATGGTCATGCACAAAGAGAGCCCCAGAAAACTTCCTAAAATAGTGTAGAGTTTCATAGATATAAAGTTTAATGATATATGTTTTTCCTATAAAACAAGTCACGGCGGTTTACCACTTACTTTGCGGCGTAAAAATAAAAATATTTTTAGTTTTTCTTTATAGGGAAGGCAGTGTGAGTATATGAGTTTTTTATGCTATCTTTGGCGGAAATAAAGAGTTGTTATGAGTCATATAAAATTAGGAAAATATAATCAGCTGGAAGTAGTGAAGGAAGTGGACTTCGGCGTGTACCTCAATGGAGATGAGGACGGTGAAATTTTGCTTCCGAAACGTTATGTGCCCGAAGGTACCAAGCCAGGAGACATTCTGAATGTATTTATTTACCTCGATATGGAGGAGCGTCTGGTCGCTACTACGCTGCAGCCTTATGTACAGGTGGGTGAATTTGCCTGTCTGCAGGTGGCATGGGTCAATCAGTTCGGTGCCTTTCTTGATTGGGGACTGATGAAAGACTTGTTCGTGCCTTTCCGTGAGCAGAAGATGAAGATGCAGAAAGGAAAACGCTATGTGGTGCATGTGCATCTGGATGAAGAAAGCTATCGTATTGTGGCTTCTGCCAAGGTGGAGCATTATCTTTCTACGGAGAAACCGGAGTACCAGCCGGGAAAGGAAGTGAATGTCATGGTATGGCAGCGTACGGATTTAGGCTACAAGGTGATTGTTGAAAATCAGTTTAGCGGTATGCTGTTCCATAACGAGGTATTCCAGCCTTTGGAAGCGGGAATGCACCTGAGTGCTTTCGTGAAACAAGTACGTCCGGATGGAAAGATTGATTTGGAATTGCAGAAGGCCGGTGCCCGGAAGGTAGATGATTTTTCCGAGGTATTGCTTCAGTACATCAAGGATAATGACGGCTTTACCCCGCTGAATGATAAGACCGATGCGGAGGTGATTTACCAGACCTTCGGTGTAAGTAAGAAGACTTTCAAGAAAGCGGTCGGCGATTTATATAAGAAAAGACTGGTGGTACTGGAAGAAGGGGGTATCCGCTTAGTCTGAGACTTTTTTTGATATAAAAGGAAGTGCTGAATCTGGAAAAGATATTCCTGATTCAGCACTTTTTTATTTATAATCGTTTGGAGAGAGATTTACGCTCTTTTTCTTTTATGTTGCTTTTTTCCCGGATTTGTTTCGGACGCATTTTGTCGGGACTTACCTCCGGGCGTCGGGTTGGCCTTTCCTGGGGCTTGAAGCCTGGGTTCTTGTGAGGATTGTGAGGCGGGCGTGCCTGCGGTTTGTGGTCTGAATGCTGAGGCGGGCGATAATTGGGTCTGCCCACTGAGACAGGTCTCCGGTCCGGACGAGGTGCAGGCTTCCAGTTGGGCTTCTGCGGAGGACGATTGCCCGGACGTGGTCCGGCAAAGTCGTGCGGTCGCATCTGCGGACTGATTCGGCACGGACGGCTGTACACTGGATGGTGGTAGCGTGCAGGATAGTTACGCCGGTAGTAGCTAACTCCCCCGAAATGTGACCGGCAATGTCCGCCCCTGTAGGTCAGGTAATGACGGGGAGGTCCGAAGTAGAAATGGGTTCTGTTCGGATAAATTTTATACACACGCAGATAGCATACGTTATTGATGGCATAAATGGGACGGAAGAAATATTCAATATCGATGAAGCGTACGTATTCGGCTTGTGAAAGTACCCATCGCAGGTCGTCGTTTCGTTCGTCCAGGTAGCGGTAATATGCATCCATCGCACGAGTGTCGGCAACGGCAATGCCAGAAACGTATGGACCTATATTGCAGAGAAAGTCGTAATTGATTTCGTACAGGTCGTTGTACTGGTTACTGTTGAGGTGCAGTTCAAAGGCCATTCGGTCGGTCAGGAAACGGGCATTGACCCGGAAGTCGCCCAGACCGGATGCGTAGCCCCGGATTGTGCTCAGGCAAAGGGCCAGCAGGCAAAGAATAAATGTTCTTGTTCTCATAAGCATTGTCTTTTCCGGCTGAGAGTGTGATTCCTCCAGCTTTGTTGATAGCACAAAGTTAGCGGAAGAAAATTCTCCGGTCAAGATGAAAACGCCCATTCTTTTGTAGGGGATTTCCTATAATTGGATAGGGAAATACCGGCTAACGGATGATTTTGAGAAATTTCTCGATGTCTCTCCGTATCATCTGGTACAGGGGGGAGTTCTTGTAGAAACTGTTTCGGTGGATAACGACTTCCACGCCTACCTGACTTCGCTGGTAGCTGGTCAGCTCGTTGTGAAGCTGCATGTCGTGGAGGGCCAGGTCATGGATTTGCTGTTCTCTTTCTCGGCGGAGTACGGTGCATACGGGAATGAGCAGTCGCAACACTACATTGTCCATAATGTGATGGCCTTGAATAAACATATAGGTATTGTCTGGATGGACTCCCAGACGGTCGAATTCTTTTTTCATGCTTTCAATTTCTTCCAGCGCTTCCGGATGATGGCGTTCCAGGTCATGCAGTTTGCGGTTGACTTTTTTGGCCATGGTTTCCAGACTTCGTTCCGGATGGTGGGTACTAACCTGATCAAGCTTTACATAGGAACAGAAGTCCAGCAGGGAGAATTCTGACAGAATATGTTTCCGGTAAAACCAGACAGACCACACAAACAGCGGATAAGCTATCTGAGAATAAAGTTTCATGAATTCCGGGAAATTAATCAGCTTATGGTCGTTCAGCGTAGCCATGACACAGATTTCATGCAACCCTTCGGCATAGCAATGGTAGTTCTCAATGGCGTATGCATAGGTTTGCATCACGTAGGGATTTTCGATGATGTATCGGGAGGTGTTGGTACGTCCTTGCAACAGGTAGTCATAATCGCTGTCCACGCAGGCAATCATATTTTCGCCTAATTGCTTCCCGAGCTGGTTCATCAGTACGGTTTTCTTACCTTTAGCCAATGAAGTCTGAGAGGGGAGCATGACTTCGAAATAGCGGGTATTGTCTTCGTATTCCGCAAGTATGGATCTCCAGAAAGAAATATCATCATAGCTTTCTACGTAGGCCACGATTTTTCTTCTTGCACGCTTGGGCTTAAGGCTGTTAGCCGCTCCAATGTACAGGGAAGAAAGGTTTTCAGTCAGTCTTTTTCCCATACGGCTACATGTTTTTAAAGGGTTGTAATGTCACTCACTTCGGTAACGGCGTCCATCCATCCGTTCATGATAAGTGCCGGAGAATGGGTAGTCAGTATAATTTGCACATTCGGATTCAGGCTTCGGATGAGCGAGATAAGCCGTTGCTGCCATTCTACATGGAGTGAGATTTCGGGTTCGTCCATAAAGAGGGTACATGGTTGGTTGTCCTGCACCAGTACGGTGAGCAGGATGACTAGCATCTGCTTTTCACCGGAAGAAAGCTGATAAGGGGTTAATATGTCGCCGTCTTGTTCAAACTGTATTTCATTACTTTGGCGGAGAATCTTTTTTCCCGTTTCACTGAACAGGTCGTCTACCAGGTTCTGGAAATGGGTTTTAGGCAGAGAGATTTCGGCTGCCTTGGATTGATTTTCGGGCTTGCCGCTGGTCAAAAGCTCGATAATCCGGTTGCCGATGTTTACTTGATAATCCAGATAGCGTCGCTGCAGGAGATAAAGTTGCCAGTCGAGTTCAGTCTTGACATTCTGGTTACCGATTTTTTCCAATAATCCGGAACTGAGCAGCGGACGGTCAAAACTTCTTATCACATCGAAGTGGATATAGGTGGCATCTTCCGGATAGAAAGTGAAAGATACTCCCAAATGAATGCCATTACTCAGGGCTCCTCCTTCCAAATCACTCAGCCGACGGACAGAGTTGTTCAGAATCGTACTTTTTCCGATGCCGTTTACTCCACTCAGGATGTTTACATCCGGGCGTAAATCCCAGGCAATGTTTTTCCGGCCCCATAAGCCCTTTATCTCAATGCGCTTGATATATTCAGCTTGCTTTTTCATGGACTATATTTTTTAACGCGTCAAACAAAAATAGAAAATTCCCGGGAATAAATCAACGCCCGACCGGCCCTTTTTTCAAAAACCTCGTAACTTTGCAGAAATTTAAAAAGACTAAATCATGAAAGGTTCTGTAAAAGCTCATATTTCATTGTTATTGGCTGCAAGTATGTGGGGATTGATGTCGCCGGTAGGCAAGGCAGCCATGGAAGCGGGTATTACCGGACTCACACTGGCGAATATGCGTATGATAGGAGCGGCCGTGTGTTTTTGGACTACCTCTTTCTTCGTAAAGCAGGAGAAGGTCAATCCGCATGATTTGCTGATGCTGTTTTTCGCTTCCTTGTTGGGGATTGTCTGCAATCAGGGATGTTTTACTTTCGGCTTGTCACTGACCTCTCCGGTCGATGCGTCTATCATGACTACTACCATGCCGATTGTAACCATGATTTTAGCGGCTCTTTTCCTGAAAGAACCCGTTACTCCGAAAAAGGTGATTGGGATATTTCTTGGGTCCATCGGTGCCCTGACCTTGATTCTGAGCAACCGAGGGGGAGATACGGAAGGTGGCAGCGTATGGGGTGATGCACTCTGTATGGCAGCTCAGATTAGTTTTGCCTGTTATCTGACCATTTTTAAGAAGCTGATTGCGCGTTATCATGTGATTACGTTGATGAAGTGGATGTTTACTTATGCGGCGATATGCTTTATACCTTTCTCTTATCATGATTTTTCAGTGATGGATTGGGCAGCTTTCCCGGTAGAAGTTTGGTTGGAAGTCGGTTATGTTATACTTTTTGGTACGTATGTGGCTTATATTTTGATGCTAGTCGGTCAGAAGTCCTTGCGGCCTACAGTAGTCAGTATGTATAACTACATGCAGCCGGTTGTGGGAAGCTGTGTGGCTGTACTTGCTGGTATGGCAACTTTCGGTTGGGTGAAGATTGTAGCGGCGCTGTTGATTTTTACAGGTGTTTATGTGGTGACGCAGAGCAAATCGCGTGCCCAAATGCTGGCAGAAAGTAAATCAAATGTAGAAGGAAATGAATAAGGAAGGTACTCAAATAAAATCGCCTGTTTTATACTTGCAGCATCACTATGAATTGCTGAAGCTAGAGTATGAATACGAAAAGGAGCAGTTCCAGCAGCAGACGGAACTGATGGGAATTGGGCGAAAAATCAAACGGGGCATGTGCTGGTATCCGTTATCGCTGGGACGGAGCTATTACAATGCCTTGAATCAGTTGGTCATTGAAGTAGAGCGAAAAGAAGACAAGGAGATAGAGCATCTGTTTGAATATGGGAAACCGGTTTGTTTCTTTACGCAGGACATGTCGGGGAAACTGACTTACCTGAATTTCGTAGCTACGGTGAATTACGTGGAGGAAGACCGCATGGTAGTCATCTTGCCGGATGCCAATGCACTGTTTACGCTGCAGAGCAAAGAAGTGGTCGGGGTACAACTCTATTTTGATGAAACCAGCTATCGCCTGATGTTCGAGGCACTGAAACAGGTCATTTCTGCCAAGAACAACCGACTGGCTGAGTTAAGGGATATTTTTCATGGTACGCAACCTGTATCTACTTTCTCTTTTCAACCGGTACGTTTCCCTTGGTTGAACGCTACACAGGATGAAGCAGTAAATAAAGTCTTGCATGCCAAGGATGTGGCCATTGTACACGGTCCTCCGGGAACAGGTAAGACTACTACGCTGGTGGAGGCTATTTATGAAACACTTCATCGTGAAAATCAGGTATTGGTATGTGCACAGAGTAACATGGCTGTCGACTGGATTAGTGAAAAGTTGGTAGACCGTGGTGTCAGCGTGCTTCGTATCGGGAACCCCAGTCGGGTAAACGATAAGATGCTGTCGTTTACGTACGAACGTCGTTTTGAGTCACATCCCGACTATCCTCAGCTATGGAGTATCCGTAAGGCGATTCGTGAACTGTATACCCGTAGCCGGAAAGGAAATGACCGGGAAAGTATCCGGCAAAAAATCAATTCACTGAAAGACCGCGCCACGGAACTGGAAATCCGTATCAATGAATCCTTATTCAGTGAAGCGAGGGTGATTGCCTGCACGCTGGTGGGTAGTGCCAACCGCTTGCTCACCGGACAGAAGTTCGGAACGGTATTTATCGATGAGGCGGCTCAGGCATTGGAAGCAGCCTGCTGGATTCCGCTTCGTAAAGCCGACCGGGTGATTTTGGCTGGCGACCATTGTCAGTTGCCGCCTACGGTGAAGAATCCGGAAGCCTTGCGTGCGGGGTTAGGACATACATTAATGCAGGCCATTGTGAAGAACAAACCGGAGGTGGTATCCTTGCTGAAAGTACAGTATCGTATGAACGATGAAATTATGCGTTTCTCGTCCGATTGGTTTTATGGAGGAATGTTGCAGTCAGCTCCTGAAGTGAAATACCGTAGCATCTTGGATTTTGATACGCCGATAGAATGGGTAAATACGGAAGGCATGGACTGCAACGAGGAGTTTGTAGGTGAAAACTACGGACGAATCAATAAGCCGGAGGCTGAATGGTCTATCGGGCAGTTAAAGGAATACATCACGAAAATCGGTCGGGAACGCTTTTTAGAAGAACGGATTGATGTGGGATTGATTTCTCCTTATAAGGCTCAGGTGCAGTATTTGCGTCAGCTGGTAAGGAAAGATGCGTTTTTCAAGCCTTATCGCTCCTTAATTACCATCAATACGGTAGATGGCTTTCAGGGGCAGGAGCGTGATGTGATTCTTATCAGTCTGGTGCGTGCCAATGAAGACGGTCAGATTGGTTTCCTCAATGACTTGCGCCGTATGAATGTAGCCATCACCCGTGCCCGTATGAAATTGATTATTCTGGGCGATGCTTCCACATTGACCAAGCATGCGTTTTATAAGAAGCTTTACGAGTATATAAGTGAGCTATAGGGAAATAGTCATGAAATAAAAGATACCTGAATTACTTCGTTTTATGCACTATTTAGGGACGATGTAGATTGTATGTTATACACTTATTGTTATATTTGCAGCAGATAAGTTAGCTATAAACAATAAGAGACGAAAAACATGAGAAAAGGGTATCTTTTAGGTTGGATGCTTTTGGCATCCTCTGTTTGTATGGGCGCAGGACTGCCTCAGAAAATCAATACATTTCCCATTACGGATGTCCGGTTGATTTCCGGACCGTTCAAGCATGCAGAAAGTATGGATATTTGTTATCTGTTAGGACTCGCCCCGGACAGATTACTGGCTCCTTATATGAAGGAAGCAGGTTTGCAGCCCAAAGCTGAAAACTATCCGAACTGGGAAAATACCGGACTCGACGGGCATATAGGAGGGCATTATCTTTCGGCTTTATCTTATATGTATGCTTCTACGGGTGATGAGGAAATCGGGAAACGCCTGGATTATTTCCTTTCTGAAATGAAACGTTGTCAGGAGGCTTCAGGCAATGGCTATCTTTGTGGAGTTCCGAACGGGAAAGTTATCTGGAATGAAATAAAGAATGGAAAAATCGATGCCAATCCTTTCGGGCTCAATAATAGATGGGTACCTTTATATAATATCCATAAAACGTATGCGGGCTTGCGCGATGCCTATGTGATAGCCGGTAAGGAAGAAGCCGAAGGGATGCTGATTGCTTTGACAGACTGGATGCTGAATACGGTTTCCACACTGACTGACGAACAGATTCAGGATATGCTCCGGAGTGAACATGGAGGACTGAATGAGGTATTTGCCGATGTATACGGCCTGACCGGAGAGAAAAAATACCTTGACCTGGCAAAACGTTTTTCACATAGAGTTGTATTGAATCCTCTTCTTGAGAAAAAAGACCAGCTTACCGGTATGCATGCCAATACGCAGATTCCGAAAGTAATCGGCTTTAAACGAATTGCCGACCTTGATGGAGAGAAAGCCTGGAGTGATGCTTCCGATTTCTTCTGGCATACGGTCGTAAACAACCGGAGTGTATCTATCGGAGGAAATAGTGTCAGAGAACATTTCCATAAAGCGGACGACTTTTCGAGTATGATGACCAGTGAGCAGGGTCCAGAAACCTGCAATACCTATAATATGCTTCGCCTGACAAAGATGCTCTATCAGACTTCGGGTGATATGGCGTATATGGATTATTATGAGCGTGCTTTGTATAATCATATCTTGTCAAGCCAGAATCCGGTGCAGGGAGGATTGGTGTATTTCACTCCCATGCGTTCAGGACATTACAGGATATATTCACAGCCTCAAAGCTGTTTCTGGTGTTGTGTGGGATCGGGAATGGAGAACCATGCAAAGTACGGGGAGATGATATATGCATCACGTAAGGACGAACTGATTGTCAACATGTTTATTTCTTCTGTGTTGGAATGGAAAGAATATGGCATGACCTTCACGCAGGAAACGTCTTTCCCGGAAAAGGAAAGCACTCGAATGGTATTACATACAGATAAGTCCAAAAAGATGAAAGTGAGCTTCCGTTGTCCGGAATGGATAGACAAGTCAAAGGTGAATTTTGCAGTGAACGGAAAGAAGGCAGAGGCAACTTTGACGGATGGCTATTACACCATAGAGAGAAAGTGGCAGGATGGTGATGCCATTGAAATGACGTTGCCCATGACTTTGCGTGCAGTGCAACTTCCGGACAAGTCCTCTTATTATTCATTTATGTATGGTCCTATTGTACTGGCAGCCGATATGGGAAAAGAAAGACTGGACGGCCAGTTTGCGGACGACAGTCGCGGTGGTCATATTGCTTCAGGGCCTCAATTGCCTTTGCAGAACATGCCTGTGATTGTGGGAGAAGAAAATAATCTTTTGAGCAACCTGAAGAAAGTATCTCCTGATAAGTTGGAGTTTGCGTTGACTGGAGTGTATCCTTCCAGATATGAGGGAATGAAACTGAAACCTTTCTATCAGACACACGAGTGCCGGTACATGATTTATTGGGAACTTGTGTCTAAGGAGGAACTCGGACAGCGGCAGAAAGAACTTGCTGAAGTGGAGAAAGAACGTGCCCAATTGGAGCAGGCTACGGCCGATATGGTGGTGTGTGGTGAGCAACAGCCGGAAAGCGACCACTTTGTAGAAATGGAAAACTCGGTGATAGGCAGTGAGCAGGGAACACCCTGGCGTGAAACCCGCGGATGGTTTGCTTATAAGATGAAGTCCAAGGGAAAACCGGTCAATGCCGTGAGAATCGAATCTTTCTCTGACGCAGCAAGAGATGCAGACGTGTATGTAAATGGAGTGAAAATAGGCTCTGTTCAAGGGAAAAATACGTTACATACATTGTTATTGCCGAAAGAATTGTGGAAAGCTTCAGAATGGGAAGTGAAGATTATGCGTGGAAAATCTGAGGTCACTCCTAAATTCCGTGCGGTGAGGATGATTTTGAGTAAGGATTTGTCTTTAAATGAATAAGCCTTTCAGGGATATGATAGCAGCCAGTTGGGGAAATCCGTAAAATTTGCTTATCTTTATCCCAGTTTTATTCATTTATCTTTATTAACCATGTTGACAGACTTACTGCAAACTTCGTATTTTGCAATTTTCTTGATTGTAGCCTTGGGCTTTATGCTCGGACGTATCAAAGTGATGGGCCTATCGCTCGATGTGTCTGCCGTGATTTTCATTGCTCTTGCCTTCGGGCATTGGGGGGTATCCATTCCAAAGGAACTGGGAACCTTCGGGCTGGTGTTGTTTATCTTTACGATTGGTATTCAGGCCGGTCCCGGTTTCTTCCATTCGTTCCGGAGCAAGGGAAAAACCTTGATTCTGATTACGCTGCTGATAGTGGCTTCTGCCTGCCTGACAGGGGTCGGAATGAAATATCTTTTTGACATCGATACGCCAAGTATCGTGGGCCTGATAGCCGGTGCCCTGACCAGTACACCTGGTTTGGCCGTAGCCATTGACAGTACCCAGTCGCCGTTGGCTTCCATTGCCTACGGTATTGCTTATCCGTTTGGGGTGATTGGGGTGATTCTTTTTGTGAAGTTGCTTCCCAAATTGATGGGAATAGACTTGAATGAAGAAGCACGCAGACTGGAGAAGGAACGGCGCAGCCAGTTCCCTGAACTGAGCACTTGCTTGTTCCGGGTGACGAATCCGGCTGTATTTGGCCGTACGTTAGGCCAGTTGAACATACGTGCCATGACGGGGGCTGTGATTTCACGCTTGAAGCAGGGAGAAGAGATTCTGATACCCAAAGCACATACCGTGTTGCAGGAAGGTGATTGCATTCAGGCTGTGGGCAGCGAGAATTCATTGAACAGTTTGGCGCTGATGTTGGGTGAACGTGAAGAAGGTGAACTTCCGTTGAGCCATACACAGACCATTGAATCTTTGTTGCTCACCAAGAAAGATATGATTAACAAGCAGTTGGGTGAACTGAACCTGCAGAAGAACTTTGGCTGTACGGTTACTCGTGTACGCCGAAGCGGTATTGACTTGTCTCCCTCACCGGAGCTGGCACTGAAGTTTGGTGACAAGCTGATGGTGGTAGGTGAGAAGGAAGGTATCCAGGCAGTAGCCCGTTTGTTGGGAAATGATGTAAAGCGTTTGTCGGATACAGACTTCTTCCCGATAGCTATGGGTATCGTGTTGGGCGTATTATTCGGAAAACTGCACATCTCTTTCGGAGGTGGCATGACTTTCTCTCCGGGACTGACCGGAGGGGTACTGATGATGGCATTGTTCCTGAGCGCCATTGGTAAGACTGGTCCGATTATGTGGTCCATGTCAGGTCCTGCCAATCAGTTGCTGCGTCAGTTGGGCTTGTTGCTGTTCCTGGCAGAGGTAGGAACTTCAGCCGGAAAGACCTTGGTAGCCACCTTCCAGGAAAGTGGTTTCCTGCTTTTCGGAGTCGGAGCGTTGGTTACATTGGTACCCATGCTGTTGGCTGCCATAGTGGGCCGATGGGTCTTTAAGGTAAGCCTGCTCGACTTGTTAGGTACCATTACCGGCGGTATGACCAGTACGCCTGGTCTGGCTGCTGCCGATTCGATGACAGACAGTAACATTCCGGGAGTGGCATACGCTACAGTATATCCTATTGCTATGGTATTCCTGATATTGTTTATTCAGCTGATTGCACTGGTAATTGTGTAATAGTAATAATATGTATATGAAAAAACCCCTGAAGCAAGTGAAATATCCTTGTTTCAGGGATTCTTTTTTTTCTGTGTTAAATGACATAGAGAGGATGAGGGAAAAACACTTTCACGCTAATTGAAAAAATACGAAGGAGATAAGTGGTATTTCGACTTTTGTTTTTTATGTTTTCCCTTGCGGAAACTTATGTTTCTCATTCTGCATCTATAGGTTTCCGCATCGGAAAACTTAGGGATGCAGAATGGAAAACGTAAATGATGTTTTAGAGTTCTACCGTTGATGCAGTTGTCTGTCTATAAATCTATGGTAGACGATTGTGTGCTGTTAAAGTTTGCTCAAGAAACGTTCCCTGTCCACAATGTAGCGGATGTGAGTACCTTCTCCCACCAGCCCTTTGCTGTCGGTTGCACTAACTTTGAAGGTTAGTTTACGGCCTTCTATTTCTGTGAGTTCCGCGGTAGCTGTCACTTCTTCGTTCAGACCGGAGGGCTTGAGGTGCGAGGTCTGTATCATGGCACCTACGGTAGTAGAGCCTTCCGGGAGTACGGGCTTTACGGCATTCATGGCAGCGTTTTCCATCAAGGCTACCAGTGCGGGAGTAGCAAACACTTCCATATCTCCTGAGCCGAGTGCTAAGGCGGTGTTGGTGGAATTTACCTGTACGGTGCTGCTGTATGTAAGTCCTGTTTCCATTGTTTTTTATTTTGAAGTTATAAATTCATTTTTCTCATTGGGTTGAAAATCGGTTCCGGCCGGGCGTTGGAAGATATGCAGGCCGAATTCCGGTATCATGGCTATCAGGTGGTCAAAGATTTCTCCTTGCAAGGTTTCGTAAGGAATCCAGTCGGGGGTGTTCGAGAAACAGTAGATTTCTACGGGGATACCTTCGGTGGTGGGCTGCAACTGGCGGACCATCTGCATCAGGTTGTGATTCACTTCTGGATGGTTGCTGATGTATTTGAGGGCATACTCGCGGAACACGTGCAGGTTGACGGGTGGTTCATTTCCTTCGGTTGGAGCAGTTATCCATCCTTTTTGTACGAATTGGTTCACTTCCTCCGGTGTACAGAAATGCACGGTAGTCATGTCAATGAACAGCGAGCGTTTGATGCGGCGACCTCCACACTCGCGCATGCCTCTCCAGTTTTGGAAGGAATCGCTGACCAGTGCGTAGGGAGGAATGGTGGTGATGGTCTTGTCGAAGTTCTGTACTTTTACGGTAGTCAGTGATACTTCAATCACATAACCATCGGCACCGTATTTGGTCATGGTAATCCAGTCGCCCGGGCGAAGCATATCGTTGGCCGAAAGCTGTACGCCGGCCACTAATCCCAGAATACTGTCCTTGAAAATCAACATCAGGATGGCGGCCGAGGCACCGAGTCCGGTCAGGATAGCAGTGGCGTTCCGGTCAATCAGGACGCTGATGATGAGAATGATACCTACTCCTATAGATATCAGGTTTATCATCTGGTAAATACCTTTGAGCGGACGGTTTTTTAACGCTTCATGCTCGCTGGATATTTCATAGAGGGAGTCAAGGAAGCATTTAATCAGCATGAGGGCCGTGATGATGAGATAAATCAGACAGATTTTCAGTAAGATTTGAAGCAGATAGGCTGATTTGTCATCAAAGGCAAAAGGGAGCAGGATGTACCAGGTGATAGGTGGAATCATCCGGCAAGAGGCTTTCATCATCTTGTCATTGAACAGATAATCGTCCCACGTGGCTTTGGTGCGGGCCGTAATCTTTCGTACGGCTGGCATGATAAGATGGCGGAAGATTAGTGTAGTAAGATAAGATACCAGTAAAATGGCTAGAATGAGTACAACTTGTGTGGTCCAGCTCAAATCAGATTTCTCAATTCCTATTTGCTGGAGAAGTTGCGCAGTTTCCTGATTCATTGTATTCATATTTTATAAAAGTCTTTTTCGGGAGTCAAAGATAAACAAGTTCTTAGAGTTTGCAAAATGGAAATATACCCTCTAAAACATTTATTTTCTTCATATCTTTTTGCGGAACAAATGCTTTCATTAAATTTGCCGACAAGAATTTACTAATACCAAAATAAAGAATCTAATGAGTTTGAAAATTGTAGTATTGGCTAAACAAGTTCCCGATACACGCTGTGTGGGAAAAGATGCCATGAATGCTGACGGTACAATTAACCGTGCAGCACTTCCGGCGATTTTTAATCCGGAAGACTTGAATGCCTTGGAACAGGCACTCAGACTGAAAGACACACATCCTGGTTCTACTGTAACTATCCTGACAATGGGTCCGGGTCGTGCCGCTGAAATTATCCGCGAAGGATTATACAGAGGAGCAGACAACGGTTATCTGCTGACAGACCGTGCTTTTGCCGGAGCAGATACGCTGGCTACTTCGTATGCGCTGGCAACAGCTATCCGCAAGATTGGTGAATATGACATCATTGTGGGTGGACGTCAGGCTATCGATGGTGATACCGCACAGGTGGGTCCGCAGGTAGCAGAAAAATTAGGCTTGCCTCAGGTGACTTACGTAGAAGAAATTCAGGAGGTAAAAGACGGACGTATCCGTGTGAAACGCCATATCGACGGAGGTGTGGAAACTGTAGAAGGTCCGCTTCCGATTGTATTGACTGTAAACGGTAGTGCAGCTCCTTGCCGTCCGCGCAATGCGAAACTGGTACAGAAGTACAAACGTGCACTGGGTGGTCAGGAAAAAGCTGCCATTACCAAAGACGGAGCTGAACTGCCTTATGCTTCTTTGTATGAAAGCCGTCCTTATCTGAATATCACAGAATGGAGCGTAGCCGATGTAAACGGTGATACGAAACAATGCGGTCTGTCGGGTTCTCCGACTAAGGTAAAGAAGATTGAGAACATCATCTTCCAGGCAAAGGAAAGCAAGACGCTTACCGGCAGCGATGCAGATGTAGAAAACTTGATTGTTGAACTGTTGGCTAACCATACTATCGGATAAAGACTATGAATAACGTATTTGTATATTGTGAGATGGAAGGCGCGCATGTGGCCGATGTCAGTCTCGAACTTTTAACCAAAGGTCGTAAGTTGGCCACTCAGCTGGGATGTCAGCTGGAAACGATTTGTGCCGGTACAGACCTTGCAGATGTAGAAAAACAAGTGTTGCCATACGGAGTAGACCGTGTACATGTGTTCGATGCTCTGGGCTTGTTCCCTTATACTTCACTTCCTCATACTTCTATTCTTGTCAACTTGTTCAAGGAGGAAAAACCGCAGATTTGCCTGATGGGGGCTACCGTAATTGGTCGTGACCTGGGTCCGCGCGTGTCTTCCGCACTGACAAGTGGTTTGACTGCCGACTGTACGCAGCTGGAAATCGGTAACCATGAAGACAAGAAAAACGGTATCACCTATGAAAACCTGCTGTATCAGATTCGTCCGGCCTTCGGTGGTAACATTGTGGCTACCATCATCAACCCGGAACATCGTCCGCAGATGGCTACCGTACGTGAAGGTGTGATGAAGAAAGAAATCGTAGATGCCAATTATCAGGGTGAAGTGATTCGTCATGATGTAGCGAAGTATGTACCTGAAACAGATTATGTGGTGAAGGTGATCGACCGTCACGTGGAAAAAGCAAAACATAATCTGAAAGGAGCACCTATTGTGGTAGCCGGTGGTTACGGTATGGGCAGTAAGGAAGGTTTCGACATGCTGTTCGAACTGGCTAAGGAACTTCATGCAGAAGTGGGTGCCAGCCGTGCGGCGGTAGATGCCGGTTTCTGTGAACACGACCGTCAGATTGGTCAGACAGGGGTAACGGTACATCCGAAGTTGTATATCGCTTGCGGTATTTCCGGACAGATTCAGCACATCGCCGGTATGCAGGATGCAGGTATCATCATCTCTGTGAACAGCGACCCGAATGCTCCGATTAATACTATTGCCGATTATGTCATCAACGGTACGGTGGAAGAAGTAATCCCGAAAATGATTAAGTATTACAAAAAGAACAGTAAGTAATAATTTGAGGTAAGTATGGGCGGTAAATGGTGGCTGTGGTATCTGCTGATATTCTTTTTTGCGGCTCCTGCCTTTTCGCAAGATACGATTTATTTGGATAAAAAAGGTAGATGGCTGGATAGCAAGGAGAATGCGTTTCGATATTGTACTCGGGTTGATTTGGCCGAAGACAATATTGAGGTGAAGGTTTATAACTTGGGAGATACACTGCTCTATTTACATCACTTTTCCTATTTTGTAGATGACCCTAAAAAATGTATCGTAAATGGAGTGTCGTCCATTTTTTATGCAGATGGACAACTTTCGGATACCTATATGAATGTAAAGGGAAAGAAGGAAGGTGAGTATCGTCGGTTCTATAGAAACGGCGAGTTGAAGTACCTTTGCCATTTTGAGAATAACAGACGCGAAGGACAGTTGGAGATGTATTATCCCAATGGTTCTTTATGGCGGACTGAAGAGTTCCGAAAAGGACGTTCACAAGGAGGTCATGTGTACAATGCTGCAGGAAATGAAATTGAGTTCTATCCGTCTGAGCGGATTGTAGGTTTTCCAGGTGGAGTGGATGCGTTGGCACTTTTTATGAAAGAGCATGTGCATTACCCTTTGGAAGCCTCAGCACAAAAGGTGGAAGGACGTGTACTTGTACAATTGACTTTTGATCAGCGTGGTAGAATCGTGGAATATCATGTACTTCCTCAAAGTACGGAGAATTATTATTTGAGGAAAGAAGCGATTCGTTTCGTGGAAGAAGACTTGATGAAAACAGAGTGGGAACCAGCCGTGCAATTTGGGGAATTTAAGAAAATTCGTTTTGTGTTGCCGATTGCATTTAAGATACCGAACCTCAAAGCCTCAAAATAAAAAATTAAAATTATGGCAAACTTTTATACAGAACATCCGGAACTCAAGTATCACTTGAACAATCCGATGATGGAGCGTATCTGTCAGTTGAAAGAACGCGATTACAGAGATAAAGACGAGTACGATTATGCGCCGCAGGATTATGCGGATGCCATCGACTCTTACGATAAAGTGTTGGAAATTACTGGTGAAATCACGGGTGAGGTGATTGCACCCAATGCCGAAGGAGTAGACCAGGAAGGTCCGCATCATGCCAATGGCCGTGTGGAATATGCTTCGGGTACAAAGGCTAACCTGGAGGCCATGGTAAAGGCCGGATTGAACGGAATGACCATGCCGCGCCGTTTCGGTGGTTTGAATTTCCCGATTACGCCGTACACCATGTGTGCAGAAATCGTGGCTCAGGCTGATGCTGGTTTCGGTAATATCTGGTCACTTCAGGACTGTATTGAAACACTTTATGAATTCGGTAACGAAGATCAGCACAGCCGTTTCATTCCGCGTATCTGTGCCGGTGAAACCATGTCAATGGACTTGACTGAACCGGATGCTGGTTCCGACCTTCAGAGTGTGATGCTGAAAGCTACATACGATGAAGCTAACAACTGCTGGCGCCTGAACGGTGTGAAACGTTTCATTACGAACGGTGATGCAAATCTTCACCTGGTATTGGCCCGTTCGGAAGAAGGTACACACGATGGTCGTGGATTGTCTATGTTCATCTATGACAAGAACGATGGGGGAGTAGACGTACGCCGTATTGAAAACAAGCTGGGTATTCATGGCTCTCCTACTTGTGAGTTGGTTTACAAGAATGCGAAGGCCGAACTTTGCGGTGAGCGCAAGTTAGGTTTGATTAAATACGTCATGGCGTTGATGAACGGTGCCCGTCTGGGTATTGCCGCTCAGTCTGTAGGTTTGAGCCAGGCTGCTTACGATGAGGCTTTGGCATACGCAAAAGACCGTAAACAGTTCGGTAAGGCCATTATCGAATTCCCAGCTGTGTATGACATGCTGGCTACCATCAAGGCTAAATTGGATGCAGGCCGTGCGTTGTTGTATCAGACTTCTCGTTACGTGGATATCTACAAAGCATTGGATGACATTGCCCGTGAACGCAAGCTGACTCCGGAAGAACGTCAGGAACAGAAACGTTATGCAAAACTGGCTGACAGCTTTACTCCGCTGGCAAAGGGTATGAACTCTGAATATGCCAACCAGAATGCATACGACTGTATTCAGGTACACGGCGGTTCAGGTTTCATGATGGAATATGCTTGTCAGCGTATCTATCGTGATGCCCGTATCACCAGCATCTATGAAGGTACTACCCAGTTGCAGACAGTAGCTGCCATCCGTTATGTAACAAACGGTTCGTATGCGGCTACCTTGCATGAATATGAAATGATTCCTTGTGCGCCGGAATTTGAAGGTTATATGAATCGTATCAAGGATATGACTCGTAAATTGGAAGCATGTACCAATGCAGTGAAGGAAGCACAGAACCAGGAATTGCTGGATTTGGTATCTCGTCGTTTGTATGAGATGGCAGCTGTGTGCGTGATGAGCCATTTGCTATTGCAGGATGCGACAAAGGCTCCTGACATGTTTGGCAAGTCATTGAATGTGTATGTGAACTACGCTGAATCTGAAGTAGAAAAGCATTTCAACTTCATCCGTAAGTTCCAGGCAGAAGAACTGGAAAGCTATCGAAAATAAGATTTCTGATTGATATAGAAATGGAAAGGGCGAATTTCATTCGAAATTCGTCCTTTTTGTTTATAGTGGTTATGATCATTAAAAGATAATATTTATTTTTGCGATATGTAATCATGAAATATTTAATCTTTTATTATGGGTAAACTAAAATTATTATTTTTCTTATGGGGGATGTTTTATTCCTTGTTGGGGATTACTGCTTCAGAAATATCTTTGAAAAACTGGATTGGCGAAGACTCTTCGGGTAAGTTCAAGATGATTAAAGTAGACGATTGTCTGGACATTGTATCACCGGATGGTCTGACTTTGTGGTATGATGAGTGCCTGACTGGAAACTATGAAATCAGTTACCGCATTAAAGTAGTGATGGAAGGTGGAAAATACGACCGTTTGAGTGACATGAACTGCTTTTGGGGGGGCTAAAGACTTGAAATACCCTGATAATATTTATGCCAGAAAGGATTGGCGTGCAGGGATATTCAAGAATTATAACACATTAAATCTTTTCTATGTGGGTTATGGAGGAAATGAGAATAAGACCACTCGTTTTCGGGAATATCACAGTGAATTTTATGGCATTGATGAGAACAAAATAAAACCTCTGGTAAAAGAATATACAGATGAGGCACATTTGCTGAAGCCTAATCGTTGGTATGAGGTGGTGATTACCGTGACGGATGGAAAAACTACGTTTGCTGTCGATGGTGAGGAATTGTTTTGCCATCCTATAAGCAGGGGACAGGGGGATGGATATTTTGCTATTCGTTTGTGGAAAAACCATGTACAAGTGAGCGACTTTGTTGTTCGTAAGGCGGAATCTCAGTTTGCATATTCAAACTATCGTCGTTATTATCAGGAGGCACGTTGTCATGCGGGAGGTGAGAAAAAAGATGCAGTCAAGAAATTGAGAGAATATTTTTCTCAACACCCTTATCGGGCTGTAAAATCAATTGATGCTTCTCAGGCTATTCAGATGGCTTCCCTGTTAGGAGAAGATGGCCGGTTTTCAGACTTGAATTCTACAGAGGAGCAGTTTGAACGTGAGAATGCTTATCAACAAGGCTATGAGAATACAACGGATGACCGTGTCGGAATTTTTATTGCCGGTGCATTGAACCGTATATATCAGTTGGCTGATGCTTGCCGGAAAGGACGGCTGGAGAAAACTTCTGAATTTACAGATAAACTTTGGAAGGCTGTGGTGCATTATGGTAACTTGGAAATTTCTCGTCCGAATGATAAACCACGTTTTCATGCTTCTTGTTTTGCGATACCTACGGCTGCCGTGAATATTTATTTTGCTTGTACAGAAGATATGGACCGTGCAGAACGGGGCGAAGGAAATAAATACTTGAAGAATGCATGTGATATGCTGAAAATCTTGGGACTTCAGGCTTATACTCAGCCTTTGAGAAGGGATGAGACTGATAAGAATGTGGTGTCAGTAGAGCGTTTCCGTAATCATGTGTGGTGGGTAGGAGGCAATGCGCTGGCTTATCGCTCCTTGCTTCCGGTGGCTGTGATGTATAGCTCTGTTCCGATGCTGGATGTCCTGACTGAAGTTTGTCAGCGGGGCATTAGCATGACTTCCCAGATTACCTATGATGATTCTTTCTGGACGGAGGGATTCACGGCTGACGGAGCAGGATGGGTACATGGCATGCAATGTTTGATATGGGGTTATCCCATTGATGGAACTTCCAGTGCCTTGAATATGCTGGGTATGCTCAATGGCACTCCCTGGGCAAAGCAGCTCAGTCGTGAAAATGCAGATGCCTTGATGAATTTTTTCCGTGGAGGCAGCTGGTATTATCGGGACGGTTATCGTTTGCCTTGCTTGGACCGAAATTCTTATGAGTATCGGGATAAGGAGGAAGCAATACCTTATTACAAGATGTTACGCAATGTGGTGAAGAATTGGCTTTCTTCTTTTTCTCCAGAAGAGCAGAAAGAGCTTCAGCAACTTCTGGCTGAGGCAGAAACAAATCGTATCCGGATGAAGGGAACCGAAAAAGGTGTTTATCAAGGTACACGCTGGTTCTTTAATAATGATGACTTGATGAAGCATACTCCAGATTATCATTTGATGATTAATATGGCTTCTGTGCGCTGTGACGGGCTTGAAAGTGCAGCATTCGCGGACAACTATAATTTTTATCCGACAGATGGCATGACTTTATTTCAGCGTCATGGAAATGAATATTTTCAGATTATGGAAGGTTGGGATGTGACCGCTTCTCCCGGTGTTACTGCACGTGAAGGAATGGAGCGCTTGACTCCGGTAACGAACTGGCGAGGATATTGTAGTCGTCATAATTTCGCTGCAGGAGCAGCAGATGGGGCAGATTATGCAGCTGGTGGCTATATTTTTGAAAAAATGCATGGAGCCGATAAGGAAAATGTGAATGATAAAGGTGACCGTAAGGTGAAGAATGAGTTACTCTATGGTTTTAAGGCTTATAAAGGTTATTTTGTATTGGGAGATTATCTGGTAGCTTTAGGAGCAGGAGTGACCAATAACTGTCCGGATATGGAAGGGCACATCCGGACCACATTGGATCAGACAGCAAGGGTGGCTCCGGTTTATCTTTGGAAGAAAGGTAAGAAGACAGATGTGGCGGAAGGAAGCATGCTTTTGGATGCACGTAAGATGAAAGATACCTGGGTTATACAAGAAGGACAGTTTGCCTATCAAGGTTTGCCGGAGTATCAGGCTAATTTATACGTCGCTTCAGAGAGTTGTCCGGCTCATTGGGCAAAGATGAATGCACGGAATAAAAAGAAATCAGGACTACCTGAAAAGGTTTCTGTATTGCGTTTGTGGACAGACCATGGGCAAAGTCCGAAGAATGATACCTATGGCTATACGGTTTACTTGGGGAAAGATGAACCGGCTCGTAAGCTTCCGTTTGAAGTATTGAGAAACGATACATTGATTCAAGCCGTTCGTTCGACAGACAAAAAGGTGGTAGAAGCCGTGTTCTATCCGGAAGCTCCGGTGTTAAAAGCAAAGGGGTTAACGTTGGAGGTTTCTGCACCTTGTGCACTTGTCTTGCGTGAGACGGATACAGAGTGTTATGTGTCAGTAACGGATGCCAGAATGGATGCCACATTAAAAGAAATTACGTTGGTATGGAATGGGCAAAAAATTGTGGTGCCCATGCCTCAGGGTATTTCTTGTGGAAAGTCTGTAACCGTTTGTGTGAAAAAATAGGTAGACTATTTTTTTTCAAGGTCTATCTTTTTCCGTAACCATCGGTCGAAGAAGTACAACAGACAGAGGGCGCAGAACGTAGGCAGGTAGAAAAGGAGCGTATGGGAGTCCGGAAGTATTTCCTTACAGGTGTGCCAATAGCTGATGAAGGTTGTTCCGTATTTCCAAATAAAAAATCCGATGCAGCCTCCCCCGCTGAGTATGGCGAAGACAAGGAAGAGGATGAACATTCTTTTTTCCTGCCGTTTTTCGCGTAAGATACTTTCCTCTTGTATCTTTTGCATCATGCGGTAACTGAAATTGCTGGGCAGCTCGTAATGGGGCTGCCTTTTTATTGCTTTCTGAAGTCCTCTATCTGTTGTTCTCATGGCTTAAATCTCCTCTTTCATTAAGTTACATAACTTTTTTCGGATGCGGTGCAGCTTTACTTTTACGTTGCTTTCTGTCAGGTGAAAGATATAGGCTATTTCTTCTATGTTTTTTTCTTCTTCATAGAACAGAGTGACCAGTGCCTGCTCATCGGGCTTGAGCTGGGTGAGTGCCTGCTGCAGTTTCTGAATTTGCACTTCGTTTTCAGTATCCAGCTCCTCATCTATTTCTTTATCTGAAAGACTGTTCCACATCCGGTCGTCGAATGAAAGCAGTTCTTTATCTTTTTTCCGGAGTGCGGAGATCGCTTCATTGTAGGCAATGCGGTAAATCCAGGTAGAGAAACTGCTGTCTCTATGAAACGAGGAAAGGTGGGTGAAGGCTTTCATAAAACAGTCTTGTGTCAGTTCTTCGGCATCTTCCGGTGAGCCTATCATGCGGACTATCAGGTGGAAAACCTGTGGCCCGTAGGTGTCGAGAAAATAGGCGAACTGTTCGGTTCGTCCGCTCAGGATAGATGCTATGATATGTAGTTCCTCGTGATTCATGATGCCCTTTAGACGCAGAGCAAAGTAAAAGGTTACACTGAAAATAGAAAAATATTTTTCTCGGTAAAAGTGTAACCTTTTTGTATGGGTTGCGTCTAAAGGGCAAAGTAACAAATTAAAAACTGAATAAAATGGAAGAATTGATGATTGTGGCCAATGTGGCAATTGTTTTTGGAGTGATTTATAAATTGTTTGAACTGTTTGCCGGAAGAAGAGAACGGATGATGCTGATTGAAAAGATGGGCGACAAACTGACGCCGGAAACTTTTAAGAATGGCATTATGTATCGTCCCAGCCTGTATTCGTTTGGAGGACTGCGTATAGGATGCTTGCTGCTTGGATTGGGGGCAGGGCTTTTGGTAGGATACATGTTGGCATGTACCACCCAACCGGATTATTGGTCTGATAATTACCCTTATACCGTAAAAGAGGCTGTTTCTATAATTTACGGAGCGTGCGTTCTGTTAGGAGGAGGTTTAGGGCTTGTCATCTCTTATTTGATAGAGAAAGAACAGTGGAAGAAAAATAAGTAAGAATTGCAAATTTCAGCAGAGCGGCCTGGCATGCCATAACGGTGTGTCAGGCCGCGTGCTTTATGGTATGATTTATCCTGAAACTGGCCTTTTATTCTTCATTTGTGAAATAAACCTTTCATTTATGCAAGTCAATTGAATCTTTTTGTAACTTTAGGTGCCATGGGTATAATAAAGGAGGTATTGGGTTATGAAGTATTATAGAATCATAGGAATCGTATGTGTGTGGATTTTCTTTATCGGACAAATTTGTGCTCAGTCTGTATCGGACAATGAATGCCTGCGACTGGTGGAGTCTAATGACAGCGATGATGTACTGAAGGAAATGGTGATTTATCCTCCGGTATTTTGTGCGATGCACGATGGAAAACGTCTGAAAATGAAAATCAGTAATGAGGGAGAAAAGGTGATGCGTAAGACCTGTTTCTATTTGTTCTATAAAAAGAAAAGAATATGCCGGATTCATCTTCCTAATATGAAAAAAGGAGAAATGTGTGAGTTTGGCGTGAATATTCACGACCGCTTTTTCCATAAGGACCGGAGGGAACTGGTGTTCAAACTTAAGAAAGGGAAACGCTTCCGGACTTACAAACTGGCCGACTGCTGACAGGCGGCCGCTTCTGATAGCCTTTTTTTATATTTGAACTCGATTTTGTTAATGGGTTTTATCGCCCGGTACTTTGTAGTTAATGTATGTTGTAAAACATTCTTTTTAGCTCTTTCGTTTTGCTGTTTCAAATAAAATAAATACTTTTGTACTGTGTTTTTCATAGTATTAGATTTAAGGTTAACAAAGGTTGGAGTTCAGCGGAACTCCTTTTTTTATGCCCTTTTCTAGGCTATTTCTCTTGTATTTATTCTGATTTCAAGCTGTTTACAGGGTTGTTACGGGCTGTCCGGTAATTCTGTATGGTAATGGTTATCAGTGTAATCAGACTGATTATGACACATGTAATCAGAAATACCCATGGAGAAATAGGAATTTTCTCATTGAACTGTTTCAGCCATTCCGATACGGCATACCAGGCGATAGGGCTGGCCAGGAGTGAACAGACGATGGAAAGCGTGAGGTAGGAGCGGCCAAACATCCAGAGAATTTGTCCCGTGGAGGCTCCATACACTTTTCGTACCCCGATTTCCTTACGGCGGTGTGCGGCTTCAAAAATAATCAGTCCGAATACTCCTACCAGTGAAATGAGAATGGCCAGCAGACTGAACCAGGTGATTATCTTTTGCTGGTTTGTTTCTTTTTGGTAAAGCTGGCCGTATATCTGGTCGTAAAATTTCACTTCTGTGGGATAGCCCGTAAAACATTCACTCATTGTCTGACGGATATGCTTCAGTGCGCTGTCCATATTACTTCCGGCCTTTACGCGGATGTAGGCAAATGGTAGCACATTGTTGCTGTAGATACCGTTGGGACAGAAAATATAGGGGACGGAGCCAGTTTTGAGTGAAGTAAACTGAACGTTATTCACATATCCTTTGAGGGTGGCGCTCATTCCCCATGGGAAAAAGTCGAGTGTCTCTCCTGCCGGGATACCGCTTTCTTTCTGAAGGTCCTGCGTGGCGATAAAGTTTAGCTGGGAGGTGTAGATGGAATCGCTGGGCAGGAAGTCGCTTCCCGACAGAATGTGCATTCCCATGACTCGGCAGAAGTTCGTTGTGACGTCAATATATTGATGTCCGTAGTTGTTTCCTTTGTAGCGGAAGGTATACTGTGTATATCCCTCGGTGCCTCCTAACTCCCATTTGGCGTAGGCGATGTCGTCGATTTCAGCAAAACTTTTCAGCTGAGTGTCGAATTTGCGGTACGGACTGCTGTGATAAGGCATTTGGGGGAGGGAAGCGACCAGTATCTGGTCTTTGTCGATGCCCAGTTCATGGTTTCGCATGAATCGGTTCTGCAGAAAAATAAAAGCTGCGGTCACAATCAGGGCAAACGAAACAATATACTGGAAACCGATGAGTACCGTACGAAGCCGTTTCCCTTTTCCGCTCAGGGCATAGTTTCCTTTCAATACAAGGGCAGGAGGGAAAGAGGTCATGTACCATGACGGATACAGTCCGGCCACGATACCGGTAAGCAGGGCTATTACTCCGGTATAAAGCACATACTTCCAGTAAACGAGCAGGGAAGGGGTGAAGCCCATAAAAGAAAGCACGTTCAGGCGTATCAGGGCTGCGACAATACCCAATGATAATAGCCATCCTATTAATACGATGCTCACCGATTCGGCTACCAGGGCACGGCGCAATTCTCCATTGGTGCTTCCCAGCACTTTCTGGGTATTGATGCTGCGCATGCGTACCGGAGCCAGTGCCGTGCTGAAATTGATAAGGTTGATGCAGGCGATAAGAATAATCAGGAACCCGATACTTACCAGCAGGGTCATGGTGCTGCGGCTACCTGTTTGGAAGTAGTAAGGGGAATGCATGTCATAATATAGTTTCTGAATTGGGAGAACATAGAGTTTCTGAGTACCTTGATCCCCGGTAAACAGTCGTTTGTTGGCTTCTGTAGCTGCAATCTGCTGGTTGATTTCTTCCACGCTGACTCCTGGTTTTAGCAAGAAGAATGCAAAAAAGTTCTGGCTGCCCCAGTCGTTCTCCTGAAGTTTTCCCATCGGGACAAAGAGGTCATTTTTGAACTGGCAGTTTTCCGGCAGGTCTTCAAAAATACCGCATATTCGGAATTTGGTGGCTTCCGGATTTCGCCAGTCTGGAGTATCTGTGTACAGATAGGAACCTAAGGCATCTCCATTCGGGAATAGTTTGCGGGCATAGCTTTCGGATACGATGACACTTTCGGGCCGGTTCATCTCCTGGTCACTGCCTTCTACGAACTTCAGTCCGATAATTTTTCCGAAATTGGGATACACAGCCCAAGGTTCCTCGTAGAAGTATTGCGGATTCTTGGGGTCGGTGTAGAAAGCCTGCTTCTGCCAGGCCGGGGAATAGATGGTGCCATATTCGATGCCCGGTACTTGCTGGATGAGGTAGTCGATAGGGCCTCGGGGGAGTGTACTGACATAATTCTCCTCTTGAGGTTGTGCCAGATTCAGCATGACCAGGCGGTCGGTATGAGGATAGCAGGTATCGAAATCGCGTTCGTAGCTCACCTTCATCATAAGCAGGACGAAGGCGGCAAAGGCAGCCGAAAGTCCCATCAGGTTCAGCACAGAGGCGCTCTGGAAGCGTTTCAGCGTATAGAATAGATTTCGTAGGATGGTTTTCATATTTTCATTTTTTATGTTTCTGAGTTGATAAAGACTATTCTGTTTTCAGATTCAGTACTGGATTTTCCCGTACGGCTTTTCGGCTGATTAGCCAGACGGAGGCCAGTGAGATGAGGGCTACAATCAGGAAAGCGGCAACCGGTACCCACCAGGGGAAACTGCTTTCGTAGGTCACAATCTTGTCTATCTGCTGAATGCCGATATACATCAGCGGGAGGCCGATGATCAGACTGACCGCTAGTGATGCGGAAGAAAATTTCATTAGCCGGAGCATTTCACTGCGGCTGTCGGAACCGAATACCTTGCGTACGGCGATGTCTCGTTTACGTTGTGCGATGAAGTAGATACTCATGGCGGTAAGTCCTAACAGGGAGATAACCAGTGCTGCGCAGGTGAAGATAAGAATCAGATGATTCATACGGGTAATGTCTTCATATATTTTCTGTACCAGTGCGTCATACCATTCTGAATCAAACGGGTATCCGTCTATTATCTTGGAATAGAGCTGGTCCAGTTGCTTTTTATAAGCTTCGGGTTGTTCATCGCGTACTTCTACCAGGATGTTCCATGGGCTGATGCTGTCGGATGGAGCAATTTGCATGCGCAGCGGATGAGGATCTTTCATAAGCAGAGAGCGAATCTGGAAGTCTTTGAATTCTCCAACCACGTTCATGGTATAGCCCCCACGGTCACTTCTTACAAAGTCTGTAAATCCCAACTGACGTAAGTCTTTCATGGCCGACTGGCTTACAAAGAAATTTTTTGGATTGTATCCTGCATGGCGGTCTTCCGTAATTTGGATATGGAAGATGTCGATGAAGGCAGAGTCCACCACAAAAGTCTGGAAGCTTAGGTCTTTGGTACTGTCATCCGATGTGAAGTACATGCTATCATTGTTTCCGCCGTCAATGGGAGTACCTTGTGCAAAACTGACACGTTTTACGAAAGGAAGTTTCTGGGCTTCCTGGCGGAAAAGCTGAAGTTTCTGGTCGCTGACCATAGGCGGGTAGTGGATGACATGACCGTATTCATACCCTAATGGGGCATGCAGGATGCGGTAAATCTGTACACTCAGGTAAATGGCACATCCTAGCATGGCGATGGTGAGTCCGTTTTGTACAATGTTTAGCAGACGGAGGTATAAAGTCTTGGTCTTGCGGCGGAAGGTACCTTTTACGATGTCCAGCGGATTGTATTGTGACAGCAGGGTGGCAGGTACGAATCCGGAGAGCAAGGAAAGTACGGTAATCAGAAGCAGGTAGCACAATAGGGTAACGGGATTTAAGTCACCCACAATGTCAAGCCGTGTATGAAGTAGTTCCATGGCTGTAGGTTCTGCAGCCTTGGCCAGCAGAAAACCAATCACAAAGGCCAGCGTGGTCAGCAGGAACGATTCGGCAATCATGCGCCAGAAGATGCTTTTCTTGGAGGAACCTAACAGGCGTCGGGTAGCCATTTCCTTTGCCCGGTAGCTGGTCTGGGCAATGCTCATGCTGGTATAGTTGAAGATGGCCATAAACAGAATCAAGACGCCGATGGTCAGGAAAATAAGTACCACTTTCAGGCTATATTGGTTGAGTATGGCTCCGGCGGCCAGTGTATCGGAGAAGTAAAACTCGTGTATGGGGATGAATAATACTTCTTTAACGGAATCATACTGGTAAATCCAGAAGAATTCTTTGAAGAAGCGGGCAATGTCATCGGCTTTGTCGTTGGGGTTGACGTTCGGATGGAAACGCAGGAAGAAGATGCAGCTGGCGGCATTGCCCAACTGGGTATTTTCTTCGCTGGCACTCCAATTAACGTATCGCACATTCTTATGAAGGCTGAATGCTTCAATATTGGAAGGAAAAATAGAATTATCAATGTCTTCAATGATGCCACTTACTGTACAGCGTCGGTCACCGAATGCTTGTTCAATAAGTGTTTTCCCTAACGCATGCTCCGTTCCGAACAGTTTGATGGCACAGGAACGTGTCAGTACGATGTTGTTCTCATTGGCCAGCAAGGTTTCCGGATTCCCTTCCAGCAGATGGAAGTCGAAGAACTGGAAGAAGTTTTCGCGGACAAACATCATTTGTATATTAACCGGCTGGTCGTTAGTTCTGACAAACTGTTCATAGGAACCGCTTACGGCACACCAGTCTTCTATTTCCGGATAACGGCTTTGTAGTTTGTCACCCAGCAAGATGTGACCTCCTGCCCATATCTCATTAGCCAGTACATAAGTCCGGTCTGCATCTTTCATGTCTTTGTCTACGGTGAGTTGTCGGGTTACCATGTGGGTAATCAGCAGAAGAAACATGAGCGAGATGCTTAGTCCAATGACATTGACAAAGGTAAAAAGCTTGTTGCGCTGTAAAAAGGTAAAGTAAGTTTTCATTTTTCTGTATTTGGTTTTGTTTTTACTGCAAATGACGATACAATTTTCGTGCCATCTTCTCAAGATGTTGATTTATAGATGTATACGGTTTTTCTAATTTTTGTGAGTGTCTAAATTTTTGACATGGGGTGTATGATTTTTAGACAAAAGTAATCGATGGTTGGGAGAGGTAATATGATAATGCAGTTTCGTTCTTGATTTTTTTAAGGTTGAGGCTGTATTTGTTAAGGGATTTAATCGGTAAATAGGGTTTGGTTAATGTATGTTGTAAAGCATTCTTTTTTAGTCTTAGGTTTTGCTGTTTCAAATAAAATAAATACTTTTGTACTGTGTTTTTCATAGTATTAGATTTAAGGTTAACAAAGGTTGGAGTTCAGCGGAACTCCTTTTTTTATGCCCTTACGTGAAGGGGTGTTTTCCTGCTCTTGCCGGAAAAACCGTATCAGCTTTTTCATTTGGAGCCAATTTTTCTGCAAACCTTGGGTCGAAAATCTCGTAATGTTTCCATAGTTTTTATGTTTTCCTTTGGCGAAATGTATGTTTCCGCCGTGCGAACCGTACGTTTTGCGTTGCGGAACTGTAGGTTTTTCGTAGCGGAAACGTAAAAAGTTCCTCCTTGTCCGTGTAAAAACTCCGTTCCTTTTTCCGTATTCCATTCGCAGCTTCAGGCTTTGCAGCTGTTTTCCC
>ERZ652152.171-NODE-171-length-35584-cov-10.496_pt1 | contig 35584 bp, 28 predicted proteins | sample MGYA00514757_ERZ652152 | MGnify/ENA metagenome assembly ERZ652152
CGAGATGAGCGCTAGTCTCGTGGGCTCGGAGATGTGTATAAGAGACAGGGAGTGATCCCGGCAACCAACGAAAGGAGCGAGTGTCGTGGAGGAAAATTTTGATCTGGTCGCACGGACGCGCGCAAATTATTATACCCCCGGCAGCCCGGTGCAGTTCGTCTGCGTGGAGCTGCTCAAGGGGGACGTCAGCGGTGAACACGCCGTCTGCCTGACCTTCAAGAACATTTCCAAAGTAACCCTGACCGCACTGGAGATCCACTTCAAGTGCAAGGGCGTGGATGGCGTGATCCTGTGTGAGGACCAGTTCGAGTACCGGGATCTGGAAGTGAAGCCCGGTGAGCTGTTCGGCCAGGACGATGCCGTGTTCGTCACCGCGAAGGCCATCACCAGTGTGGATGTCTCGCTGTGCAACGTGTACAACGGCAAGCGGGTGGTGCACCTGGACGCCATCAAGCGTGTGCGTCTGCCCGCACCCCGCCGCCTGCCCCCGGAGCTGCAGAAGGCGCTGGAAGCCCGCATGAACCGCAGTGAGCTGAAATATCAGCCGCAGGTGTTCGAGAACGGCTGGTACTGCGCCTGCGGTGCCTTCCACCCGAAGGAGGAAGACACCGTCTACTGCTCGGAGTGCGGCTGTGACCGCATCCTGCTGCAGAATGCGCTGAACACCCTGCTGCAGCCGGAAGCCCCGGCAAAGGCCGAACCGGCCCCGGCAAAGCCCCTGCACGCTGCCGCAGCAGGCGAGGAGCCCACCCGCGTGGTGAACAGCTTCCGCCCGGCAGCGTCCATCGGGGAGGAACCCACCCGGATCGTGCCTGCGGCGCACACCGCACCGGAACCGCAGCCGCAGGCGGCAGAAGAACACACCCGTGTTCTGGACGCCGAGACCCGCACGCGGTTCCCGGGCAAGGCTGTGCATACGGAGCCGGACGAGGGCACCCGCGTGATGCCCGCACCCGCCCGCCGCGCTGTGCCGGAACCGCCGCAGCCGGTGGAGGAGGACGAGGAAGATTACGAAGACGAGCGCGACGGCGTGGCCGAAGCGCTGATCCGCTGGGTGCCGCCCATCACCGCCATCATCTGTGCGGCCGTGGCCCTGTGCGGCTTCGTCTATTACCAGTTCCTGCTGTAAGATAAGACCCCGGCGGAGAAGGCTGCAAAGTCTTCTCCGCCTTTTGCGTATCAGAAAGAGAGGATGACCCCTTATGGCCGAACAAGCACTGCAGGCAGCATTTGAGATCAAGACCGCCTGCGACGAGATCAGCCGCCGCCTGCTGCGCTGGCACTGGGAGCACAAGCCCGGCAGCCACAGCCTGGGCGCATTGCTGGATCACATTGCCCAGCGCCGCCAGGAGAGCCCGGAATACTACGACCGCATGCCGGACCTTTCCGGCAAGAACAGCTGGCAGCAGCTGGACACCACCGTCTGTATGCGGGTGTTGCTGGACCCGGAGACGGGTGTGGACAAGCCCCTGGACCTGCTGGGCAACACCGAGCACCCGGGTGCGGCCCGCCGCGCCTGCAACGCGGTGCGCACCGCCCGCAACGAGGCGGCCCATGCCGCCGACCGCACGGATGCCGCGCAGGCTGCCATTCTGTTCAACGAGGCGATCGAAAGCCTGGAGGAGGGCTATGCGGGCACCGCCCTGCGCGAGAACGAGCTGGCGCGGTATTACCGCCAGGCCGAGGAATATCTGGCCCGCTGCGGGGCAAAGGAGCCGGTGGCTTCGGCCCGCCCGGCAGCCGAGGAGGAAAAGCCTGCCCGCAGCCCGCAGCGCACGGCAGGGCGTACATCCCGGAGCGGCAGCCGCACCCGCAGCGAGGGCAGCGCCAAAGGCGGCACCCGCCCGAAGAACGGCACGGGCCGCAAACGTGCTGCCGACCAGAAAAAGACCCGCCGCGCAAAGGAGAACAAGACCGTCCTCGCGGTGGTGCTGGTGGTCGTGGCGCTGGGACTGCTGGCACGCGCCTTTGCCATGGGCCTTGTGTGAGCCGACGGTTTTGCACAAACAGGCGGTTTTGCCGGATGCAAGGGTACGATGTTTGGACAAAGTACCCAGAAAAATAAAGATGCCGCCCGGAGAAAACCGGGAAAGCGCACCTTGCAGGAACCGTGAAGGCGTTTTATAATAAAGATGAAAACGTTTACACACAACCATGCATCCCAAACGAGAGAAAGTAACCGCAGCTATGACCATTAGTGATATTGCAAAAATGGCGGGCGTGTCCAGCGCGGCGGTCAGCCGCTACCTGAACGGCGGCCCGCTCAGTGAACAGAAACGCACGGCTATCCGTGAAGTTGTGGAAAAGACCGGCTACCACCCGGATTCTGCCGCCCAGACCCTGCGCACCGGCCGGGTGCACCAGGTGGGCGTCATCGCGCCCAGCATCGGCTCCCAGTCGGTGGGGCAGATCACGGCGGGCATCGCCGGGGAACTGGGCGCCCAGAACTATCTGCTGCTGCTGGGCAACACCGAGCTGGACCCGCAGCGGGAGCTGGGGTATCTGGCCGCCATGCAGCGCAACCATGTGGCGGGCATCATCCTGCTGGGCAGTTATTACAGCCCGCAGCTGGCCCTGGCGCTGAAAAATTGCCGCGTGCCGGTGGTGGTCACAGGCCAGCGCTTCCCGGAGGTGGCCTGCGTGTACAACGACGACCGCAGCGCCGCCCGGGAGCTGGCCCAGCGGATGCTGGAGCGCGGCCGCAGGCACATCGTGTACATCGGAGGCACCGAGCGGGACCAGGCCACCGGTGTGCAGCGCCGCGAGGGCGTGCAGGACGCGCTGAACGCAGCCGGGCTGGATGGCGACGCACTGCCGCGCATCTGCTGCACGGCCTTCACGATGGAAGAAGGCGAGCGCTGCATGAAGGAACTGCTGGCCTGCTGCCCGGCGCTGGACGGTGTGGTCTGCGTGACCGACACGGTGGCGTTTGGTGCCATGCGTGCCCTCAAGCAGGCGGGCCGGAAAATCGTCGCGGACGTGAGCCTGGCCGGGATCGGCGACAGCTGGGCCGGCAGCGTGACCGAGCCGGGGCTGACCACCGTGCAGTTCTACCAGAAGCAGGTGGGCGAGGAAGCCGCCCGGATGCTGCTACAGATGCTGGAGGAAAAGGAGCCCGGCGGCCCGGTGCGTCAGGTGACGCTGGGCTATCGGGTGGTGGAGCGCGGCTCCATCTGAACAAGGAGAGGTATGGAACAAAAGCTGATTTTTCTGGATATCGACGGCACCCTGCTGCCGCCGGGCGACATGCTGGTGCCGGAGAGCACCCTGCAGTCGCTGTACCGCGCCAAGGCGAACGGCCACAAGCTGTTCCTCTGCACCGGCCGCAATTACCGCATGACCGAACCGCTGCTGCGCCACGACTGCTTTGCAGGTGCGGTGTGCAGCGCAGGCGGCTATGTGCTGTGCGACGGCAAGGTGCTGGCGGACATCCCCATGGAGCCGCAGCAGGCCGCCGGAGTGCGGGCTGCGTTGGAGCGCCACGGCGTGGAATGCACACTGGAAGCCCGGGACACTACCTTTGGCGGGGCCAAAATGGCCGAGCGGTGGAGCTTTATCCACAAAAACGACGGGGCGCTGAACAGCGAAGCCGAGCGCTGGCGCAAGGCCATGGAGGATGGCATGTCCATCACGCCGGTGGAGCAGTACAGGGGCGAACCGCTGTATAAGATCGTGTTCATCGCCGACCACGAGAGCGACCTTGCCGAAGCAAAGCAGCTTTACGGCGACCAGTTCGTGTTCTGCGAGAGCAAGCTGGACAGCCTGACCGACGGCTTTGTGAACGGCGAACTCATCAACCGCAAGTTCGATAAGGGTACCGGCATCAAGGCCATCTGCGACCATCTGGGCTGCACGCTGGCCGACACCATCGGCTTTGGCGACAGCGACAACGACCTGCAGATGACCGATGTGGCCGGCATCAGCGTGTGCATGGGCAACGGCTCCGAGACCCTGAAACAGCGCTGCGACCGCATTGCACCCTCGGTGTACGAGGACGGCATCACGAAAGAATTCGAAGCGCTGGGCCTGATCTGAGGACAAACAAAAAGGCTGCGACACGGGCAAAAGCCTGTGCCGCAGCCTTTTTTGCTGTGCAGGGGTTTTCCAAATGGGGAAATCGTGCTAAAATAAAACCGAAAACGCAAAAACGGAGGAGAAAACAAGATGCATCCTGTTCTGGAAGTGTGTGTGGACAGCACCGCCAGCGCGCTGGCGGCAAAGCGCGGCGGTGCCGACCGGCTGGAGCTGTGCGCCGACCTGATCGTGGGCGGCACGACGCCCAGCCTGCCGCTGCTGCGCCAGATCAAAGCCGAGACAGGCCTGCCGGTGCGGGCCCTGCTGCGGCCCCGCTTCGGCGATTTCTGCTACGATCACTGGGAGCTCGCCCAGATGGAGCAGAGCGCGGCAGAGCTGGTGGAAGCCGGTGCAGACGGCATCGTGACCGGTGTGCTCACCCCGGAAGGCGAACTGGACGTGGACGCCCTGCGGCCCATCTATGCGGCGGCACGCCGGGCAGCTGAAAAGGCGGGCCGCCCGGTGGACTGCACCCTGCATCGGGCCTTTGACGTCTGCCGGGACCCTTTTGCGGCATTGGAAGCGGCAAAGGCTCTGGGACTTGCCACCATCCTCACCAGCGGGCAGGCGGCCAGTGCACCGGAGGGCGCGGAACTGCTGCGGCAGCTGGTGGCGCAGGCAGGGGACAGCATCGAGATTTTGGCGGGGGCAGGCGTCTCGGCCCGGAACATCCCGGCGCTGGCTGCGCAGACCGGTGCCCGGGCCTTCCACCTCTCTGGCAAGCAGGTGCTGGAAAGCCGCATGACCTTCCGGCGCGAGGGCGTGCCCATGGGCCTGCCCGGCTTCTCGGAGTTTGAGGTGTGGCAGACCAGTGAGCAGAACATCCGCGCCGCGCGGCAGGCGCTGGACACCCTTTGAAACGATTGCAAAACGAAAGCGCTCTCCCACGGGAAACCCCGGCGGGAGAGCGCTTTTTTATGATGATGAACTTGAAGGGAAATGGCTTAGTAGTGCAGATCGTCGCCGGTCAGTGCTTCCAGCACCGGCAGCATGGCGGCTGCTTCGGCCTTGGCGGCGGGCAGGTCCATGTCGCGGTAGTTGCCGCACTCCACCTCGCTGGCACCGGGCACAGCGCCCTCAAATGCGGCCATGAAGCGGAAGGACTCCACGGTCAGCTCCAGCGCCTGTGCCGGGGTCAGGCCGCGGGTCAGCAGGTAAAAGCCGGTGCGGCAGCCCATGGGGCCGACGTAGATGACGCCGTCCTTGAAGGCACTGTTGCGCGCATAGGTGGCAAACAGGTGTTCCAGCGTGTGGGCTGCGCCGGTGGTCAGGTAATCGCCCTGGTTGGGCTTTTTCATGCGGATGTCCCAGGTGAGCACATCGCCGTCCTGACGGCTCAGATACATGCCGCGGTCCAGTTTGGTATGGTCAACACAGAAGCTTGCAATGCGTTCCATGAGTTTTTCTCCTTTGGCTTAGGCCTGCAGGCACTGCACGCTGCCGTGAGCGCAGTCCACGGCGACCATCAGGCCGTCACGGATGTGGCTGGTGGCACCGGCGGCACCCACAACGGTGGGCTTCAGCAGGGCCTTGCCGGCAATGGCGGCATGGCTGTTCAGGCCCGGCTCCTCTACCACCAGAGCGGCGGCATCACGCACGTAGCTCAGCATTTCGTTGCTGGTGGAGGGCACCACCAGAACCATGCCGGGCTTGAACTTTGCGCGCACCTCTTCCAGCGTGCGGCAGACGCAGGCCTTGCCGGTGGCGCTGGTCACGTCGGCATTCTCGGGGCCCACGCCCACGCCGGTAGCCAGACAGTTGCCCACCATGTGGATCTTGATCATGTTGGTGGTGCCGGACACGCCCACAGGCACGCCTGCGGTCACAACGGCCAGCTCACCGTTGTGCAGGTAGCCGTTCTCCTTGGCCAGAGAGGTGGACATTTCGATCAGCTCATCGGTGCTGTGTGCCAGAGGCATCATCAGCGGGGTGATGCCCCAGCTCAGGGCCAGCTGACGCTGTACCTGCTCCTTCATGACGCAGGCGATGATGGGCTGTGCGGGGCGGTACTTGCTCAGCAGGCGGGCGGTGGTGCCGGACTCGGTCACGGTGACGATGGCGGCGGCGTTCACGTCCTTGGCGGTCAGGCAGGCAGCGTGTGCAGTTGCGTCGCTCACGCTGATCTTGCCAGTGTTCTCGGTGAGGGGCGCAAAGCGGGCGTGGTTCTCCTGCTCAGTGCGCTCAGCGATGGCAGACATGGTCTTGAGGGCCTCCACGGGGTAAGCGCCTGCAGCGGTCTCACCGGACAGCATGATGGCAGAGGTGCCGTCGTAGATGGCGTTTGCCACGTCGGAGATCTCGGCGCGGGTGGGGCGGGGGTTCACGATCATGCTGTCCAGCATCTGGGTAGCGGTGACGATGGGCTTGCCGAAGGAGAAGGAACGTTCGATGATATTCTTCTGGATGCCGGGCAGCTCGGTGAAGTCGATCTCCACGCCCAGATCGCCGCGGGCGACCATGACGGCGTCGGCGGCAGCCAGGATGCTGTCGATGTTGTTCACGCCCTCGCGGTTCTCGATCTTGGCGATGATGCGAATGTTGGAGTCGTACTCGTTCAGCAGGTTGCGGATGTCGTACACGTCCTGTGCGGTGCGCACGAAGGAAGCGGCGATGAAGTCAAAGCCCTGCTGTGCGCCGAAGATGATGTCGTCGCGGTCGCGCTGGCTCATATACGGCATGGACAGATGGACGCCGGGCACGTTGACGCCCTTCTTGTTCTTGATCTTGCCGTTGTTCAGCACCTTGCAGACGATGTCAGTGTCGTTCACGGTCTGGACCTGCAGCTTGATCAGGCCGTCGTCCAGCATGATGGTGCCGCCGGGCTGCACGTCCTGCGGCAGGTCCTTATAGGTGATGGAGCAGATCTCCTTGGTGCCCTCCACCTCGCGGGTGGTCAGGGTGAAGGTCTGGCCGGCTTCCAGCATTTCGGTGCCGTTCTTGAAGTCGCGCAGGCGGATCTCGGGGCCCTTGGTGTCCAGCAGGGCAGCCACCGGCAGGCCCAGTTCCTCGCGGATGGCCTTCAGCTTTTCAAAGCGGCCCAGGTGCTCCTCGTGGGAACCGTGGGAAAAATTGAAACGGGCAACGTTCATGCCGTTGGCGACCAGCTCGCGCAGGACGCCCTCCTGATCGGTAGACGGGCCCAGGGTGCAGATGATCTTGGTTTTTCTCATACTTACCTCCAACTTACTTCGCAGTCTCTCTTTTATTTTGCGGCAAGCCGTCCGCTGCCATGCAGACAGCTGCGCACGACCAACGGGAAAACTCCCGTGCAGTGGTGAAAAAATGGGAAAAGAAGCCTTGCGCAAAACTTTTCCGGCTACTATTATAATCGCTGGGATGCAATAGGGCAAGAAAAACTTCACCCAAAGATGCAATTTTTTCACCGGTAAAGACGCCTTTGCCGCCAGGTGACGATAAAACGTGAAAAAAGCGCGGTTTGCTTCGTCAAATTGTGAAAAAAGAGACGAACATTTTGGCGAAAATGACGGAGATCGGCGGCGGGGCGAAAAAGCTTGCATCCGCTGCGGGATTTGCTTATAATGATAGGTAAGAAGTAACACTTTGAGCACCACTTTGATCCGGGGCATTGCCCCGGAGGAAACGGAGAAAAACGATATGGAAAAACGTGTGTTTCTGATCGTCCTGGACAGCTTCGGCATTGGCGCAGAGCCGGATGCTGCCGCCTTTGGCGACGAGGGCACCAACACCCTGGGTGCCATTGCAAAGCACCCGAACTTCAACTGCCCCAACCTGCAAAAGCTGGGCATGTTCAACATCGACGGCGTGACTGCAGGCGAAAAGGCCGCAGCGCCCATCGGCTCCTTTGCCCGCCTGCAGGAGCAGAGCATGGGCAAGGATACCACCATCGGCCACTGGGAGATCGCGGGCGTGGTCAGCCCGAAGCCGCTGCCCACCTTCCCGAACGGCTTCCCGGATGCCCTCATCCACGAATTTGAGGAGAAGACCGGCCACAAGGTGCTGTGCAACAAGCCCTACTCCGGCACCCAGGTGCTGAAGGACTACGGCGAGCAGGCCATGAAGGAGAACGCCCTCATCGTCTACACCAGCGCCGACAGCGTGTTCCAGGTCGCCGCCAACGAAGAACTGGTGCCGGTGCCGGAGCTGTACCGCTACTGCGAGATCGCCCGTGAGATGCTCAAGGGCGAATACGGCGTGGGCCGTGTCATCGCCCGCCCCTTCCTCGGCCACACTGCCGACACCTTCTACCGTACCACCAACCGCCACGACCTGAGCCTGAAGCCGCCCCGCGCCACCATGCTGGACCTGCTGAAAGATGCCGGCAAGGACGTCATCGCGGTGGGCAAAATTTTTGATATTTTTGATGGCGAGGGCGTCACCGAAAAGATCAAGACCACCGGCAATACCAACGGCATCGCGTTCACCAAGGCCCTGCAGACCCGCGACTTCGAGGGCCTTGCGTTCGTGAACCTCGTGGACTTCGACATGCTCTACGGTCACCGCCGTGATGTGGCGGGCTATGCCGCCGCCGCCACCGAGTTTGACAAGTTCGTGGCCGACTTCATCCCCGGCATGCGGGAGGGCGACATCCTCATGGTCACCGCTGACCACGGCTGCGACCCGTCCTACACCAAGACCACCGACCACACCCGCGAGTATGTGCCGTACCTCATTTACGGCAAGGGCATCAAACCCGGCGTGGATCTGGGCACCCACCTGTGCTTCGGCACCATCGCCCAGACCATCTGCGAATATCTGGGCGTGGATGCTTCTTCTCTGGACGGCAAGAGCGTCTGGAACGAGATCAAAGCCTGATCTTATAGCGCAAAAAAATGCCAGCTCTGTGCATACAGAGCTGGCATTTTTTGTGCAGCGTTAAGAAGCGTCGTTCTGCTGGGAAGCCGCGTTATAAATGGCGTCCAAAATCGTGGAAGCCGCATTGTAGATGGACGAAGCGGCCTGCTCCACTTCCTCCTGCGTGGGCAGGGAGATGGACGGCGCTTCGGCGGACGTATCACCGCCGGTCTCACCTGCGGCAGGCGTCTCCGATTCTTGCGGCTGGGTGTCGGCAGGCTGTTCTGCGTCGGCGGGCTGTTCGGCCGGAGTCTCCTCCGGCACGCTGTCGGCAGGCTCCTCCAGCACGGTGCTCTCAGCGGATTCCTCCGGCACGGATACGGCGGCATCCGGGTCGGTGGTGGGGGTGTAGACATCGCCCTTTTCCGGCTTCTGGCTGGTGGAGGCCACGGTGCCCTCGCCGCCCAGCACCGAGGCGATCATCTCCTTCGCCTTGCTCACCGAGGCGTCGTCCGGCAGCATGACGTACAGCTTCTGCCCCTTGGCCGAGTGGCACTTGGTGCTGGTGGAGCTCGAGCCGGTGACGGTGTAGCTTTCAATGTCCCAATCGGCGAAGTCGCTCAGCTGCATGCGCACCAGCGCGCTGATCTGATCCTGCGAGAAGCTGGTCACAAAGCAGTCGGCGGCGGCGTCCATGATCTTGGAAAAGCCCATCAGCAGGGCAGGGGACTTGATCTTGTTCAGCATGGCGTCGATGACCTTCATCTGGTTGATGCCGCGCTGGATGTCGCCGGAAGCGAAGGCGTGGCGCTCACGGGCAAAGGCCAGAGCGGCCTTGCCGTCCAGATGGTTCCAGCCCTCCACGAAGGTGGTGGGGTCATAGTAGCCGGGGCTGCCGACGGAGGTGAACGCCTGATCGGAGTAGACATCCACGCCGCCCAGCGCGTCGATGATGCTGATGAAGCCTGCAAAGTTGATGCGGATGTAATGGTCTACGTTGACGCCGTAGAGGTTGCCCAGCGTTTCCATGCTGGTCTCCACGCCGTACAGACCGGCATGGGTCAGCTTGTCTTTGTCGCTGGTGCCCGCCAGGTCCACATAGTAGTCGCGGGGGGTGTTGATGAGGACCACCCGCTTGGTCACCGGGTTCACGGCGGCGAGGATGTTCACGTCGCTGCGGGCTTTTTCGGTCAGCTCACCGCGGGTGTCCACGCCGCTGAGGTAGATAACGAAGGGCTCTTTGGTGATCTTGTTGGCCTCGGCGCCGGTGAGCAGGCCGGAGGTCATGCTGCCCAGCGCGGAAAGGCCCTGCTGGGCCCAGATGCAGCCCATGGCCATGGCGGCGCACAGGAACACCGAGAACACGCGGGACACCTTGCCGGGCACGTTATACTCCTGGCAGCGTTTCACCAGCAGCCACAGCAGGGCCAGCAGCGCCGCCAGAATGACGAGGTAGAGCACTGGCAGCATCTGGGTGCGCCACAGCTGCACCAGTGCCAGCACGCTCAGAATGCCCTGCACGGTGAGCAAAACCTTGCCAAAGCGGGAGGGCACGGCAGCAGCCCCGCCTGCGTGCGGCGGGGGCGTGCGGCGGCCGCCATTGCGCGGCGGCTGCGGCGGGGCAGGACGGCGCGGCGGCGGAGTGGGCTCCGACGGGGTCTCGGAGAAAAAGGCGGAGCTGTCCACCACAACGGTGCGGTCCTCGTCCTTGCCGGACTTCCGGCTGAGGTGCCGCAGGGAACGGTTGGAATCATCTTTCATACGAAAATCTCCTTTTGAGCGGGCTTGCTCAAGCGGCGGGCACGATGGTCAGCACCGCACGGGCCGGCAGGCAGGTGGCGGTCTGGTCCTCGTGGGAAAGCCAGCCGAAGCTTTCACAGATGTGATCCGGGCAGGGGGAATCCACGAACCGTGCCGCGCCGTCCTTGATCTCGATGTGGACGGTGTAGTAGCCGGTGTCCACGTCGTAGGTGTCGTTCACGTCCAGCGGCAGGTTCATGGTGGTGTTGTCGTCACCGTAGATCAGCTCCGCCCGCAGGGCGGCCGAGGTGGAGCGCAGGTTGCGCGCCACAAGCAGTGCGGCGGCAATGGCCAGCACCACCACGACGAAGATCACATTGATGAGGATACTCTTTTTTTTCGGTGTGTTTTTGTTGCTGCTCATATTCAATCCTTGATCTGAAGCTGTTCCAGCTCGGCCAGCCACAGCGCGGCGCAGGCATCACTGGGCATCCGCCAGTCGCCGCGGGGCGAAAGGGTCACACTGCCCACCTTGGGGCCGTCGGGCAGGCAGCTGCGCTTGAACTGCTGGGCGAAGAACCGCCAGTAGAAGTTGCGCAGCCACTTGTAAAGCACGCTGTCGGGGTACTCGGGGTGGCCTGCGAAGGCAGCCTTTGCCAGCCGGAAGATCTTGGCCGGGCCAAAGCCGAAGCGCAGCACCTGATACAGGTAGAAATCGTGCAGCTCGTAGGGGCCAACAAGGTCCTCGGTCTTCTGTGCGATCTCGCCGTCCTTGGCGGGCAGCAGCTCCGGGGAGACGGGGGTATCCAGAATATCCAGCAGCACGGTGCGCAGGGCGTCCGTGGCGGCAATATCGGCTTCGTAGCGCACCAGATGGCGCACCAGCGTTTTGGGCACACCGGCATTCACGCCGTACATGCTCATGTGGTCACCGTTGTAGGTGGCCCAGCCCAGTGCCAGCTCGGAGAGGTCGCCGGTGCCGACAACGAGGCCGCCGGTGCGGTTGGCGGTGTCCATCAGTTCCAGCGTGCGCACCCGGGCCTGACCGTTCTCAAAGGTCACGTCCAGCACGCTCTCGTCCTGCCCGATATCCTTGAAGTGGCTGTGCACGGTGTTGGCGATGTCGATCTCTTTGAAAGAAACGTCCAGCTCATCACACAAAATCTCTGCATTGCTGCGGGTGCGTTTGGTGGTGCCGAAACAGGGCATGGTCACGGCCAGCACATCGCTGGTGGGGCGGCCTAGCTGCTTCATGGCACGCACGGCCACCAGCAGGGCAAGGCAGCTGTCCAGACCGCCGGAAATGCCGATGACCGCCGTCTTGGCGTGGGCGTGTTCCAAGCGTTTGGCAAGGCCGTCGGCCTGCATTTTCAGAATCAGCTCGCAGCGCTCGGCGCGGCGCTTGGGGTCGCCGGGCACGAAGGGTGCCGGATCGATCCAGCGGGTCAGCTCCGTCTCCACCGGTTCCAGGTCAAACTCCACGGTGGTGTAGCCCTCAGTGGACAGCTCAAAACTGGTGTTGCGGGCACGCTCGGCTTCCATGCGCTGGCAGTCGATCTCGGTCTCGGCCGCGCCGCCGTCAAAAGGAGCGTTCTCGGCCAGGATGGTGCCGTTCTCGGCAATGAGGTCGTGGCCCGCGAACACCATGTCCTGGGTGCTCTCGCCATGGCCTGCGGAAGCGTACAGGTAGCTGCACAGCAGGCGGGCGGACTGGTTGGATACCAGTGCCCGGCGGTACTCGGCCTTGCCGACGGTCTCATCGCTGGCCGAAAGGTTCGCGATGACGTTAGCACCGGCCAGCGCGTGGAAGGTGGAGGGCGGCAGGGCGCTCCACAGGTCCTCGCAGATCTCCACGCCCAGCACAAAACTGGGCATCTCACGGCAGCGGAACAGCAGCGACGTGCCAAACGGCACCTGCTGGCCGCACACCTCCACCCGCTCCACCTCAGTGCTGCCCGGGGTGAACTGGCGCTTTTCGTAGAACTCGCCGTAGTTCGGCAGGTAGGTCTTGGGCACAAGGCCCAGGATCTTGCCATGGCACAGCACGGCAGCGCAGTTGTACAGCTTGCCATGCACCAGCAGCGGCAGGCCCACCAGCGCCACCACGTCCAGTTCCTGCGTCTCGGTCAGCAGGGCGTTCAGGGCGTCCAGCGCACCGGTCTGCAGCGTGCGCTGCAAAAACAGGTCGCCGCAGGTGTAGCCCGTGAGGCAGAACTCCGGGAACACCGCCAGCTTCACGCCGCGGGCGGTGGCAGAGCGCAGCGCTTCGGTGATCTGCTGCACGTTATAGGCGCAGTCTGCCACCCGCAGTGCGGGGGAGAGGGCAGCTGCCTTCAAAAAACCATCTTTCATCGGAGGATTTCACATCCTGTCTTTCATAGTTGACTGCAAAGCTTTGCAGTGGTCATAGTATACCACAAACGGACACAAACGAAAAGTGACAGCTTGGTAAAAGAACTGTGACAAAACAAAACGCCGCCTGCACGGGTGCAGACAGCGCCTTGAAAAGCCGAAAAAATGGAAAACGAGATAGACCGTAAGCCGGGTTCTGTATTAAACGACGATCTGTCTAGACCTGCCATTGCTGACAGGTTCGTGCCGCCTTCGGGACACGCGAGCAGCGCTGTACGTCCCATATAGGCGTTGCTTCCGGTAGGGTTTACAAAGCCGCATGGTCACCCATGCGCTGGTGAGCTCTTACCTCGCCGTTTCATCCTTACCGCATTGCTGCGGCGGTTTGTTTTCTGTTGCACTTTCCCTGAGGTCACCCTCGGCTGCCGTTAGCAGTTACCGTGCTCTGTGAGGCCCGGACTTTCCTCAGAGCGGTCAAAGCCGCCCCGCCGCCGTATGTTCCACTCGTTTTCCGCTCCTCATGATACCATAAAAAAACAAGATTTGCAAGCAAAAGCGTTTTTTGCTATAATAAATCTGTATTTTTTTGTGTGGGAGGGCGGCTGGATGCGGTTATACTTTGCGGTGCCGGACACCGAACAGAACCACGGCGGCACGCTGCTGCGCAATTTTCTGCGCCAGTGCGCCGTCTCTACCGACCTTGCCCGCGCGGTGAAGTTCCGGGGCGGCGGGTTCTTCGCGGACGGAGAACCCATCCTGGCCAACCGCAGGGTGTACCCCGGGCAGGTGGTCAGCTTTGACCTCCCGCCGGAAGGCGAGGGCGTGGCTCCGCAGCCGGACATCCCGGTGAAGGTGGTCTACGAGGATGCCTTCGCTGTGGTGCTGGAAAAGCCGCCGCATCTGGCGGTGCACCCGACCCTGAATTATCCCGGCGGCACGCTGGCCAACGGCTACGCAGCCTGGGCGGCAGCCCGGGGCGAGAGCCCGGTGTTCCGCCCGGTGAACCGCATCGACAAGGACACCAGCGGTCTGGTGCTGGCGGCAAAGCATGCCTATGCCGCGCCGCTGCTGGCCCAGAACGTGGAAAAGCTCTACTATGCCGTGGCCGAGGGCGAGCTGCCGCTGGGCGAGGGCGTCATCGACGCACCCATCGGCCGCCGAGGCGACAGCATCATCGGCCGCTGCGTGACCCCGGAGGGCAAGCCCAGCCGCACCGAGTATACTATTATAAAGGTGCAGGACGGCCTGAGCCTTGCCGCCTGTGTGCCGGTGACCGGCCGTACCCATCAGATCCGGGTGCACTTTGCGTCCATCGGCCACCCGCTGGCCGGGGATGACCTCTACGGCGGCAGCCGGGTGCGCATCGGGCGGCAGGCACTGCACTGCGCAAAGCAGACCTTCCGGGTGCCGGTGTGCACGCCGCTGCCGGACGGCATCCGGGTGGAACTGCCGATGACTGGCAAGAACTGGAAGACCATCCCGGCGGAAAGTCCGCTGCCGCCGGATATGGCGCAGCTTTTCGTGAAAAGTAAGTGAAAGAACCGCCCAAATTTTGTGACAATGCTTGTTTCAATGCGTGCAGGGTGTATAATAAAATAAGAGTATTCCGTGCAGACGCGTGCTGAAGGCTGTCTGCACGTTTCATACAGCCGCTGGCTTTTGGGCAACGGGTGCACATGGTGGTGTGCCGCAGGCGGCAAGGAAGGAGAAAAACCTTTTGATCGAAGATAAGACACAGGAGCAGCAGAGCCCCGCGCCCTCAAAACCCAAGCGCGGACAGAAGCTTCGCTCCCTTTGGGCACAGCTGCAGTGCATCGGGCTTCTGCACCGGCACCGGCTGCGCCGTAAGACCCAGAGCCATGTGAGCGACCTGGGCCGGAAGCTTTCCAGCAACCCGGTCGTACCCGCGATCGGCGAAGCGCTGTATGCGCTGGGCTTCTCGACCGAGTATGTTTTTGTCCGGGCGGGGCGCGGCATCCGGCGTGCAGCCGTCCACGCATGGAACGCCGGGCGGGAACTGCTGGCAAACCTTGCCGCTATGGCCTTCCCCGGGGCGGCACAGGTGTTCCGGGACCTGTTCGGGCCCATCGTGCTGTTCTTCCGGGGCATGGGCTCGCTGCTGGTACATGCGCACCGCGTCCGGAAGGAAAAGGGCTTTGGCGCAGCCGTAAAGGACAGCGTGCATTATCTGGTCGGCGGCGTGCGGCGCAATGTGCGCACCCTGCCCCGCATGGCAATGTACATCCTGCCGGTGTGTGCACTGGCCGGGATGGTCACGGTGGTGCAGAACACCATCCGTCAGCCCTATGCACTGGAAGTGCAGGTGAACGGCGAGGCCGTGGGCTATGTGGCCAACGAAGATGTGTTCAACTCAGCCCGCGAGGCGGTGCAGGAGCGTATCAGCTACGCCGGCACCGACAAGACCCAGTGGACCGTGGAGCCTACCTACACGGTGACCGTGGCCCACAAGACCATGGACGAGAACGAGATGGCCGACGCCATCCTGAAAAGTGCCAGCGACGAGATCAGCGAAGGCACAGCACTGTATCTGGACGGTGAGCTGACCGCCGTGTGCAGCGACGGCACCAGCCTGCAGAGCTATCTCAGCAGCCTGCTGGAGCCCTACGAAGACCCGGAGAATCCCAATGTGACCGTGGGCTTCAACAAGGATGTCACGCTGGAAAACGGCATCTACTTCAACGAAAGCTTCCAGGACGAAGCTGAGGTGGAGAACGAACTTTCCGGTGTGCAGCAGCAGGAAAAAATTTATACGGTGCAGGCCGGTGATACCCTGTGGAGCATCGCGCAGAAGAATGATTTGACCTTCCGTGAGCTGTGCGACCTGAACACCAACTTCAAGGGCGCGGCCCTGACCGAGACCTCCAACATCCAGGCGGGCGATGAGCTGATCGTGACCAAACAGGAAGCCACGCTGGAAGTGCGCATCACCAAGATCGAGACCTGGCAGGAGGAGATCCCCTATGCCAGCGAGACGACCAAATCCAACGAGTACAACGTGGGCACCAAAAAGACTACGCAGGCCGGTGAAAACGGCATCCGCAGTGTGACGGCCCAGCGTGTGTACGACACCAACGGCACCCAGCTCAGCCAGCAGATCCTCAGCACTGAAGTGATCAAGGAGCCTGTGACCGAAAAGATCGTGGTGGGCACCAAAAAACAGGCAAAGACCAGCTACATCACCGGTAGCGGACAGTTTATCTGGCCGGTGCCCGGCTATCGGAATTGCTCCCGTTGGTACGGCGGCAGCCACAAGGGCGTGGATATCTGCGCCGCCGCCGGTACACCTATCTATGCTTCGGCAGGCGGTACGGTGACCAAGGCCGGCTACAACCGGGCCGGTGCGGGCAACGGCTACGGCAACTCCATCATCATCAACCACGGCAACGGCTACACCACCCTGTACGCTCACTGCCTGTCGCTGGTGGTGCACGCCGGTCAGTCGGTCAAGCAGGGCCAGCTCATCGGCTATGTGGGCAGCACCGGACGCTCCAGCGGCAACCACTGCCACTTTGAGATCCGCCACAACGGCAGTTACGTTGCGCCCCAGAACGTGTTCAACCGCAGCAAATACAGGTAACTTGGCAGAAAGGGCTTTTCCAAAAGGGAAAAGGCCCATCTGCTGTAAATAGGAAAAAAGGAGAGATGATCTTATGTCTACCCCTCACAACGCCGCCGAAAAGGGCGATTTCGCCAAGACCGTCCTCATGCCGGGCGATCCGCTGCGCGCAAAATTCATTGCCGACACCTTCCTGCAGGATGTCCGTCAGGTGACCGGCGTGCGCGGCATGCTGGGCTTTACCGGTACCTATGAAGGCCGCCCCATCAGCGTGATGGGCAGCGGCATGGGCATGCCGTCCATCGGCATCTATTCCTATGAGCTGTTCAAGTTCTACGATGTGGACAACATCATCCGCATCGGTTCTGCCGGCAGCTACACCGACAAGGCCAAGCTGTTCGACACCGTGCTGGCCACCGGCGCGGTGAGTGAGTCGAGCTATGCCCGGGTGCAGAGCGGCTACGACAAGGACATCTCTTTCCCCAGCCAGAGCCTGAACGACAAGCTGCGCGCTTCCGCTGCCAAGCAGGGCATCCCGCTGATCGAGGGCAACATCCATTCTTCGGACGTATTCTACCGCCAGCCTTCTGACGCAAAGCCCACCTACTGGGAAAAGCTGCGGGATGAACGCGGCTGCCTGTGCGTGGAGATGGAGAGCTACGCTCTGTTTGCCAATGCGCAGGTGCTGGGCAAGAACGCCGCCTGCCTGCTGACCATCTCGGACAGCTTTGTCTCCCCGGAGATCACCACGGCCGAGCAGCGCCAGACGAGCTTTACCAACATGATGAAGGTGGCTCTGGGCGCAGAGTACTGAGAAACCCAACCGAAGATCCAGCGCGGTCTGCCTGCAAAAAGGCCGGCCGCGCTGTTTTCGCCCCCAAAAGGAGGAACATTTTATGACGAACCTGACCCTGGAAGAAAAGAAGGAGCTCATCCGCATGGCGCTGGCCGCCCGGGAAAAGGCCTATGTGCCCTACAGCGATTTCATGGTGGGTGCCGCCCTGCGTGCCAAGGACGGCCGCATCTTTACCGGCTGCAACGTGGAGAACGCCGCCTTCACCCCCACCAGCTGCGCTGAGCGCACGGCTCTGTTCAAAGCTGTGGCCGAGGGCGTGACCGAGTTCACCGATATTGCCGTTGTAGGCAGCCGCCGCGGTGAGGTGAACAGGCAGATCACCTCGCCCTGCGGGGTGTGCCGCCAGGCCCTGTTCGAGTTCGGCGGGCCGGAGCTGAACGTCATCATGGCCAAAAGCCCGGAGGATTTTATCGAGCACAGCATGGACGAGCTGCTGCCCTTTGGCTTTGGGCCCTCCAACGTGGCCGGCAATGCCGCCGTGGAAGGCAAGTGAGCACTGCAGGCGAGTAAAGTAACGATGCAGCGTTCAGCACAGTGCCGGGGCCGGAAAAGGCGGCACAGCGGCAGATTTGTGCAAAAGTAATGCTTTTCACGAATTCTCACAAATTTTTTGTAAAGATTTTGTAATCGAAAACTGCTTGCATCTGGTGCGGCTTGCCGTTATACTGGAGCCAGTAAATGTGCATTTTCTGCGCATTTTATTTGTTTGACGTAATTTTTTAAAATAAAAGGAGAGTTTCATTATGAAGATTTCTCGTCGTAACTTCCTGGCTGTGGCTGGTGCTGCTGCCGCCGCCGCTGCTCTGACCGCTTGTGGCGGTTCTTCCGCTTCTTCCACCAGCACCGCTTCTTCCGCTGCCGGTTCCACCGCTTCCTCCGCTGCTGAGGGCGGCGAGAAGATCGTCAAGGTCGCTCTGACCTGCGACACCGGCACGATCGACGATGAGAGCTTCAACCAGGCATGCTGGACGGCTGTTTCCGGCTACATGGGCGATGACTGCCAGTACTACATCCCCGAGGCTGACGCTTCTGATGAGGATCGTGAGACCATGATCCGCCAGGCTGTCAACGACGGCGCTGACGTCATCGTCTGCGTCGGCTACCTGTACGGTGCTTCTCTGGCTTGGGCTGCTGATCAGTACCCGGATGTCAAGTTCATCGCTGTTGACGTGACCCAGGTCGATATCGGCACCGATACCATCCCCGCAAACTGCTACTGCATCACCTTCAAGGAAGAGCAGGCAGGTTACCTGGCCGGTTACGCGATCGCCAAGGACGGCAAGACCAAGTTGGGCTTCCTGGGCGGCATGGCTGTGCCCGCTGTCATCCGTTACGGCTACGGCTTCGTGCAGGGCGCTGATGCTGCCGCACAGGAGCTGGGCCAGAACATCGAGATCAACTACTTCTACGGCGGCCAGTTCTACGGCGATGCCAACATCACCTCCCGTATGGAGGGCTGGTACTCCAACGGCACTCAGGTCGTGTTTGCCTGTGGCGGCGGCATCTACACCTCCGCTGTGGAGGCTGCTCTGAAGAACAACGGCTACGTCATCGGCGTGGACGTTGACCAGAACTACATCGGCGCAAACGGCGTGGCTGACGGCACCTATGCCTACAACCCGTTCATCACCTCCGCCATGAAGGGCCTGTCTGAGGCTGTCAACACCGCTCTGGCTGACATCGAGGCTGGCTCTTGGGCTGACATCGCTGCTTCCAACGGCAACTTCGGTCTGGAGGACGGCGATTACATCGGCCTGCCCACCGCAGACGACAGCTGGAACTTCGAGACCTTCACCAAGGACGAGTACGAGGAAGTCAAGGACAAGATTAAGAATGGCGAGATCACTGTGGACAACAGCTCCGACGACGCGACCAAGCCCACCGTCAGCGAGTTCACCACTGTCAACTACATCCAGTAAGCACAGCACAAACATTCTGTTATCCGGCGGCAGGCTTGCCTGCCAATGAATTATATGTCCCTTTCAGAACAGGGTGCTCCAACAGGCAGGAGCACCCTGTTTTTGTATATATGGCTTCAGCAGCGGGGGAACAGCAAAAATGCAGGAAGATTCCGCCAGAATGCTGCAAAAGTAATACTATTCTCTGTACTTTTTGCCAAAAGTGAAAAAAGCCGTGTGCAAACTGTCGAAAATCAGGTATAATGAAAGATAGAATAGTATAGGTGTCGATACGGCACGAAAGGAGAGTGAGCAGATTGGCAGAGGATTTTGTGATCGAGATGCTCCACATCACCAAGGAATTCCCTGGGATCAAGGCAAACGATGATATCACCCTGCAGCTGCGCAAAGGCGAGGTACACGCCCTGCTGGGCGAAAATGGCGCCGGCAAAAGTACGCTGATGAGCGTGCTGTTCGGCCTGTACCAGCCGGAGGCTGGTCAGATCCGCAAGAACGGCAAGGAGGTCGCCATCCGCAACCCCAACGATGCGAATGCTCTGGGCATCGGCATGGTGCACCAGCACTTCAAGCTGGTGGAGTGCTTCAGCGTTCTGGACAACATCATTCTGGGTGTGGAGCCCAATAAGATGGGCTTTTTGCAGAAGGCCGAGGCCCGCAAGAAGGTCATGGCCCTGAGCGAAAAGTACGGCCTGCGCGTGGACCCGGATGCCCTTGTCAGCGATATCTCGGTGGGCATGCAGCAGCGCGTGGAGATCCTGAAGATGCTGTACCGCGACAACGAGATCCTGATCTTCGATGAGCCCACCGCTGTGCTGACCCCGCAGGAGATCGACGAGCTGATGGAGATCATGCGCGGGTTCAAGAAGGAAGGCAAGTCCATCCTGTTCATTACCCACAAGCTGAACGAGATCATGGCCGTGGCCGACCGCTGCACCGTGCTGCGCAAGGGCAAGTACATGGGCACCGTGGACATCAAGGACACCACCAAGGAAGAGCTTTCCCGCATGATGGTGGGCCGTGATGTGCAGCTGCAGGTGGAAAAGAAGCCTGCAAATCCCGGTGCCGTGGTGCTGGACGTGCAGAACGTGACCATGCACAACGATCAGCGCAAGAAGGATTCCGTCAAGGATGTCACCTTCCAGGTGCACGCCGGTGAGATCGTCTGCCTGGCGGGCATTGAGGGCAACGGTCAGACCGAGTTTGTCTACGGCCTGACCGGTCTGGAAAAGCTGACCAACGGCAAGATCACGCTGGATGGCAAGGACATCACCCACGCCACCATCCGCCAGCGCTCCAAGGACGGCATGAGCCATATCCCGGAGGACCGTCACAAGCACGGTCTGGTGCTGGACTACAGCCTGGAGAACAACATGGTGCTGCAGCGCTACTGGCAGCCGGAGTTCCAGAAGGGCGGCTTCATCCGTTCGGATAAAGTGCGTGAGTACTCCGACCGGCTGATCGCACAGTACGACGTGCGCAGCGGCCAGGGCAGCTCCACCATCGTGCGCAGCATGTCCGGCGGCAACCAGCAGAAGGCGATCATTGCCCGTGAGATCGACAGGGATCCCAAGCTGCTGATTGCCGTGCAGCCCACCCGCGGCCTGGACGTGGGTGCCATTGAGTATATCCACAAGCAGATCGTGGCCGAGCGCGACAAGGGCACTGCCGTGCTGCTGGTCAGCCTGGAGCTGGACGAGGTCATGAACCTGTCCGACCGCATCCTGGTCATGTACGAGGGCGAGATCGTGGGCGAGTTTGACCCCAAGACCACCACCGTGCAGGAACTGGGCCTGTATATGGCCGGTGCACGCAAGCAGGGAAAGGAGACTAAGTAACAAATGGACAAGAAAAAACTTTCCCACAGCAGTCTGCAAAGCTCGGTCACCAGTGTGCTGGCGGCTCTGCTGTGCATTCTCATCGGCCTGTTCGTGGGCTTTTTGGTGCTGCTGGCCATCAACCCGGCCCACGCATGGGCCGATGGCTTCGTGCGCATCCTGAAGGGCGGCTTCCATGACGCACCCTACGGTGTCGGCAAGGAGCTGGCCAATGCGGCCCCCCTGATCATGACCGGCCTGTCCGTGGCCTTCGCCTTCAAGACCGGCCTGTTCAACATCGGCGCAGCCGGCCAGTACACGCTGGGTGCGTTCGGTGCCCTGTACTGTGCCATCATGCTCAAGATGCCCTGGTTCGTCTGCCTGATCGCCGCTACCATCCTGGGCGGCATCTGGGGCGCGATCCCCGGCTTCTTCAAAGCCTACTTCAACATCAACGAGGTCATCACCTCCATCATGTTCAACTGGATCGGCCTGTATCTGGTGAATGAGCTCATTTACCAGAACGGCACCGGCCCCATGTACGATGTGCGCAACACCCGCACCCTGAACCTGGGCAAGAGCGCTGAATATGCCCAGTCCGTCATCCCGGACTTCGGCCTGAACAAGATGTTCCAGACCAACAGCACCACCATTGCCATCTTCCTGGCAGCGGCGGTGGCCATCCTGATCTGGGTGGTGCTGAACAAGACCACTTTCGGCTATGAGCTCAAGGCCGTCGGCCTGAACAAGAGCGCCGCCCGCTACGCCGGCATCAACGAGAAGAAGAACATCATCCTCTCCATGGCCATTGCCGGTGCGCTGGCAGGCTTTGGTGCCGGCCTGTACTTCCTGTCCAACGTGTCCCAGTGGAACCCGCTGAACTCCACCAGCCTGCCGGCCATGGGCTTCAACGGCATTTCCGTTGCTCTGCTGGCAAGCTCCAACCCCATCGGCACCATCTTCTCGGCACTGTTCATCTCGCACATCTCGGTGGGCGGCTCGTTCCTGTCCACCAAGTATTATCCCACGGAGATCTCGGACCTGATCAGCGGCATCATCATCTATCTGTGCGCATTCTCCATGCTGTTCCGCGGCAAGATCCACGGCCTGCTGTTCAAGAATGCCGACAAGACCAATGTGAACGCAGAGCCTGCTCCGGCCAAGACCGAAACCAAGAAGGAGGGCAAGTGATATGCTGCTTCTGATCAAATATACGCTGCTGTATGGCATCGTGCTGATGCTGGTGGCTCTGGGTGGTATGTTCAGTGAGCACTCCGGCATCATCAACATTGCGCTGGAAGGCATCATGGTCATCGGCGGTGTGGCAGGTGTGCTTACCCTGACCCTGCTGCCCGCCGACATGTCTCCCTTCCTGGTGGTGCTGCTCACCATTCTGGCGGCGGCCCTGGCTGGCATGGTGTACAGCCTGCTGCTGGCCTTTGCCTCCATCAACCTGAAGGCGGACCAGACCATCGGCGGCACAGCCCTGAACCTGCTGGCCACCGCCATTGCCGTGGTCATCGCCAAATACTTCAGCGACAGCGGCAGCGCCAAGCTGAACTATACCAACAAGCCCTTCCTGTTCAGCATCGGCGGGCTGGAGCTCAGCGTCTTTGTTCCGCTGGGCATCATCCTGCTGATCATCAGCTATGTGGTGCTGTACAAGACCCGCTTCGGCCTGCGTCTGCGGGCCTGCGGCGAGCATCCCCAGGCAGCCGACTCGGTGGGCATCAACGTCTACAAGATGCGCTACGCTGGTGTGCTGCTCTCCGGTGCCCTGGGTGCCATTGGCGGCATGGCTTACATCGTGCCCCCGGTGCAGACCTGGAACTTTGAGGTGGGCGTGGCCGGTGCAGGCTTCCTGGCCCTGGCCGTTATGATCTTTGGCCAGTGGAAGCCCTTCCACATCTTTGGCGCGGCCATGTTCTTTGCCGTGTTCAAGAGCCTGGCCAACATTGCAGACTCCACCTTCCTGGCACAGCTGCACTGGTCCAGCAACATCTATAATATGATGCCGTTCGTGGCGTCCATGGTCATTCTGGCCTTCACGTCCAAGAACAGCATGGCACCCAAGGCAGAGGGCATCCCCTACGACAAGGGTTCCCGCTAAGGCCGGACGGTTCCGCAAAACGATACAGGGCGCAGCTGCTTTTCCGGTGGCTGCGCCTTTTGTTTGCTTCCAAAAGCTAAAATTGGACAAATTTTACAGAAAACAGCTTGCCTTTGTCTGGATTTTTGCTATACTGAAATTAGAATGTCGTACTATTTCAATTAGGAGCGTGATACAATGCGCATTTATGATCTGATCGCAAAAAAGCGTGACGGCGGCACCCACGACCGCGCCGAGCTGGAGACCATCGTCAACGGCTACGTCAGCGGCGAAGTGACCGATTACCAGATGGCCGCCTGGATGATGGCCGTCTACCTGCGCGGCATGACCGACGCCGAGACCGCAGAGCTCACCGACGTGATGGCCCACAGCGGCGTGATGGTGGACCTTTCGCCCATCCCGGGCATCAAGGTGGACAAGCACTCCACCGGCGGCGTGGGCGATAAGACCACGCTGGTCATTGCACCCATCGTGGCGGCCTGCGGCGTGAAGATCGCCAAGATGAGCGGCCGTGGCCTGGGCCACACCGGCGGCACCATTGATAAAATGGAGAGCGTGCCCGGCACAAAGACCGCCCTCTCGCAGGAAGAATTCTTTGCCCAGGTGAACAAGATCGGCCTGTCGGTCATCGGCCAGAGCGAGGGCATTGCCATCGCGGATAAAAAGATGTACGCCCTGCGCGACGTCACCGCCACCGTCAGCTGCATCCCGCTCATCGCGTCCAGCATCATGTCCAAGAAGCTGGCCTCCGGTTCGGACGCCATCCTGCTGGATGTGACCACCGGCACTGGCGCGTTCATGAAGACCGTGGACCAGAGCATTGAGCTGGCAAAGCTCATGGTCTCCATCGGCACCCACCACGGCCGCCGCGTGGCCGCCATGATCACCGATATGGACACCCCGCTGGGCCACAACATCGGCAACAGCCTGGAAGTGATGGAGAGCATGGACGTGCTCAAAGGTCACGGCCCGGCCGACCTGACCGAGGTGTGCCTGCAGCTGGCAACGAACATGCTGGTGCTGGCGGATAAGGGCACCCCTGCTGAGTGCCGCGCTATGGCCGAAGCCGTCATTGCGGACGGTTCCGCCTTTGCAAAGTGCAAGGAGATGTTCGCGGCCCAGGGCGGCGACACCCGCGTGCTGGACGACTACAGCCTGTTTGAAAAGCCCGCGGCAAGCTTTGAGCTGCTGGCCGAGCAGGACGGCTACATTGTGGCGAACGACGCCGAGAAGATCGGCTCGGCCAGCGTGCTGCTGGGTGCAGGCCGCCAGAAGAAGGGCGACCCGCTGGACTTTGCCGCCGGCATCACCCTGCACAAAAAGCGCGGTGACTATGTGCACAAGGGCGAGAGCCTTGCCACCTTCTACGGCGCGGCGGATAAGTTTGCCGCAGCCGCCGAGGAGTACCGCAGCGGCCTTGTCTACGGCAGCGAAAAGCCGGAGGAAGCCCCGCTGGTGTACGCGCTGGTGACCAAAGACGGCGTGGAACGCTACTGATTTTGAACAAAAAGGTTCCGGGGCCGTCCTGCTCCGGGGCTTTTTTGCATCTTTTGCCAGTTTTTTGTTGCTTATCGTGGAAAAGAGTGGAACTTTGTCTCTTGATGTGATATACTAGATTGCATTCATGCGGTCCCGGCGAAGGGACACGGAAGGAGAAAGGACTTGTTATGAAGATCATTCTGGTGGGCGGCGGCAAGGTCGGCACGGCGCTGGCGCGGCAGCTCAGCGAGGAAGGCCACAATGTGACCATCGTGGACACCAACAAAGCCCGCGTGGAACATTTGACGGAAAGCTACGATGTGCTGGGCATCGTGGGTAACGGTTCTTCCATCACCACGCTGGCGGAAGCGGGCATTGAGGATGCGGACGTGTTCATTGCGGTGACCGGCTCGGACGAGCTGAACCTGCTGTGCTGCATGTTCGCAAAAAAGGCGGGCCACTGCCACGCCATTGCCCGCGTGCGCAACCCGTCCTACAGCCATGAGCTGGACTTTATCAAAAAGCAGATCGGCATCTCGGCCATCATCAACCCGGAAATGGCGGCCGCCAAGGAGATCTCCCATCTGCTGCGGTTCCCGGGGGCCAGCAAGATCGACACCTTTGCGGGCGGGCGCGTGCGCCTGATCAAGTTTGCCCTGAACGGCACCCAGGCGCTGGACGGCGTGGCCATCCGCGAGATCCCCACCCGGCTGAAAAGCGATATCCTGGTGTGCGCGGTGGAGCGCAGCGGCGACGTGATCATCCCCAACGGTAACTTCGTGCTGCGCAGCGGAGATCAGGTCACCTTCCTTGCCACGCAGGAGAACGCCCATGAGTTCTTTCAGCGCATCGGTCTGCCGGTGCGCCCGGTGCGCAACGCCCTCATCGTGGGCGGCGGTGCCATCGCGTTCTACCTGAGCCAGGAACTGCTGGAAAACCACGTCCGCGTGCGCATCGTGGAGCGCGACGCCGACCGCTGCACCGAGCTGGCGGAACAGCTGCCCGGCGCGCAGATCCTGAACGAAGACGGCTCCAACCGCGAGTTCCTGCTCTCCGAGGGTATGGAGTCCACCGAAGCCTTTGTGGCCCTGACCAACATCGACGAGGAGAACGTGCTGCTGACCCTGTTTGCCCAAAAGCACTCTCACGGCAAGCTGGTCACCAAGGTGAACCGTCTGGAGTTCGACGACATTCTGGCCGGGCTGGACCTGGGCAGCGTGGTGTACCCCAAGTACATGACCTGCGATTACATCGTGCAGTATGTGCGCGCACTGCAGAACGAGGCGGGCAGCAACATCAAGACCCTGTACCGCATCCTGGACGACCGCGTGGAAGCGCTGGAGTTCACCGTCCACGAGGAGAGCGCGGCCACCGGTGTGCCGCTGAGCCAGCTGCACCTGAAGAAAAACCTGCTGCTGTGCTGCATCACCCGCGGCGACCGGATCCTGATCCCCCGCGGCGGCGACCAGATCCAGGTGGGCGATAACGTCATCGTGGTCACGCTGGAGCATGGCCTGCACGACCTGCGCGACATCGTGGACCATGCCGCCCAGAACTGACGGAGGCAGGCTATGAATTATGCGATCGTTTTCCGCCTGCTGGGCTATGTGCTCATGATCGAAGGCGCGCTGCTGCTGCTTCCGGCGGCGGCCAGCGGGTTCTACGGCGAGTGGTCTGTGCTGGGCGTGTTCCTGGTCACGGCGGCAGTCAGTGCAGCTGTGGGCTATGCGCTGCGCGGCATCAAACCCCGCAGCAAGGTGTTCTATATGCGCGAGGGCTTTGCTGCCACCTCACTGAGCTGGATCGTCATCTCCATCGTGGGCGCGGTGCCTTTCGTGGTCACCGGCTGCATCCCGAACCCGGTGGATGCCCTGTTTGAGACGGTGTCCGGCTTCACCACCACCGGTGCCAGCATCCTGCCCGCCGTGGAGGATCTGCCCAAGGGCATTCTGTTCTGGCGCAGCTTCACCCACTGGATCGGCGGCATGGGTGTTCTGGTGTTCCTGCTTTCGCTGCTGCCGCTGACCGGCGGCTCCCACGTCAACCTGATGAAGGCCGAAAGCCCCGGCCCGCAGGTGGACAAGCTGGTGCCCAAGGTGCAGTCCACGGCCAAAATTCTCTACGGCATCTATTTTGCGCTCACGGTGCTGGAATTCGTGTTCCTGCTGTTTGGCGGCATGCCGGTGTTTGAAAGCCTGCTCACGGCCTTCGGCACGGCGGGCACCGGCGGCTTCGGCTTCAAGAACGACAGCTTCACGAGCTTTTCGCCCTACATCCAGTGGGTCGTTACCATCTTCATGATCCTGTTCGGCGTCAATTTCAACGCCTACTTCCTGCTGCTGATGCGCAAGTTCGGCCGTGTCATCAGCGAGGAAGTGCGCGGCTACTTCCTTGTCATTCTGGCGGCGGTGGGCATCATCACGGTCAACATCTACAGTCTCTACAACAGCGTTGGCGAGGCGGTGCGGCAGGCGGCTTTCCAGGTGGGCTCCATCATCACCACCACCGGCTTTTCCAGCTGCGACTTTGACCTGTGGCCCACCCTCTCCAAAGAAGTGCTGGTGGTGCTCATGTTCATTGGCGCCTGCGCGGGCAGTACCGGCGGCGGCATCAAGGTGAGCCGCCTCCTCATTCTGGGCAAGACGCTGGGCAAAGAGCTCAAGCAGGCTCTGCACCCGCAGGTGGTGGCCCCGGCCCGCATGGACGGCAAGCTGCTGAACCATGAGACCATCCGCACCACCAATGTGTACATGGCAGCGTATTTCTTCATCTTCGTGGCGTCCTTCCTGCTCATCAGCCTGGACGGCTTCGACATGGTGACGAACTTCACCGCCATTGCCGCAACCCTGAACAACATCGGCCCCGGCCTTGCACAGGTGGGCCCGATGATGAACTTCGGCAGCTTCACGAACCCGGCAAAGCTGGTCATGATCTTCGACATGCTGGCCGGTCGTCTGGAAATTTTCCCGATGCTGGTGCTGTTCCTGCCGGATACCTGGCGCAAGTTCTAAATAATTTACTGGTCTGTAAGCCGGAAAGCCGTTTTGGTTTTCCGGCTTACTTCTTTCTCGTGAAAAAGAGTTCCAGAAAAATCCGCAGATTTTTCTGGAACTCAAAATAAAAAAGATATTATTCCACTAAAGAAGCCCAGAGCGTCAGCGGAGGGCATTCAAAATCGTTTTATACTTCTACTTTCTCCTGTGCCCGGTACTGCAGCGCTTCCAGCAGAGCGTCTTCGTCCAGCAGCTGCTTGCCGGAAAGGTCCGCCACCGTGCGGGCCACCCGCAGGATGCGGTCGTGGGCGCGGGCAGAAAGGCCCAGTGCATCGTAAGAGGCCCGCAGCAGCCGCTCGGCGGCGGGGGTCATGCGGCAGATGCGCCGTACCTGCCCGGCAGTGAGCTGGGCGTTGCAGTGGATGCCCTCGAATCCGGGCGCTGCATACCGCTTGGCCTGAATGGCCCGGGCTGCCAGCACCTGTTTGCGCAGCTCGGCGCTGCTCTCGGAAGGGGCAGCGGTGTGCAGCTCGTCAAAGGCGATGGGGTCCATCTCCACGCACAGGTCGATGCGGTCCAGCAGCGGGCCGGACACCCGGCTGCGGTACTGCCGCACCGCGCTGGGGGAGCAGGTGCACTGCCGGGTGGGGTGGCCGTAGTAGCCGCACTTGCAGGGGTTCATGGCGGCCACCAGCTGGAACCGGCTGGGATAGGTGGCGCTGCCCGCCGCGCGGCTGACCGTGATCTGGCCGTCCTCCAGCGGCTGGCGAAGCACTTCCAGACTTTCGCGGGAGAACTCCGGCAGCTCGTCCAGGAACAGCACACCGCAGTTGGCAAGACTGCACTCGCCGGGGCGGAACTGTGCCCCGCCGCCTGCCAGCGCGGCCGAACTGGCCGAGTGGTGCGGACTGCGGAAGGGCCGGGCCGACACAAGGCCCCGCCCCTGGGGCAGCTGGCCTGCGATGGAATAAATTTTGGTGGTCTCCACGGCTTCCTCTCGGGTGAGAGGCGGCAGGATGCCGGGCAGGCGCTTTGCCAGCATGGATTTGCCGGTGCCGGGCGCGCCGATGAGCAGCACGTTGTGCCCGCCGGCGGCCGCGATCACCATGGCCCGCCGCGCCAGCGACTGGCCCATGACGTCCGCAAAATCCGGCACCTGGGCCCAGGCGTCTTCGGGGTCAAAGGGGATGACGGCTGCCGGGGCGATGGGCGCGATGCCGCGCAAAGCGTCCACCACTTCCCGGGCCGTGCGGGCAGGGTAGACCGTCATGCCGTCGCCGCAGGCTTCGGCGGCCTCGGCAGCGTTTTCAGCGGGCACATACAGCGCACGGATGCCGCTTTCGGCCGCCGCCAGCGCCATGGGCAGCACGCCGGACACCGGCCGCAGGGTGCCGTCCAGCGCCAGCTCGCCCAGAAAGGCGGTGTCAGAAGGGACTTCCTCGATCTGGCCGCTGGCCGTCAGCAGGGCCAGCAGCAGCGGCAGGTCGTAGACCGGGCCGGTCTTGCGCACATCCGCCGGGGCCAAGTTGACCGTGATGCGCCGGTCCGGGAACTTGAAGCCCAGGTTCTTGATGGCGGCGCGCACCCGGTCTGCGCTTTCCCGCACGGCGGAATCCGGCAGACCTACAATGGAAAATGCGGGCAGCCCGCCGGAGACGTCCGCTTCCACAGCCACGGCAAAGCCGCTCAGACCCCGCAGGCCGAAACTTCTGGTGACAGAATACATGATGCTTTTCCTCATTCCAGCAGATGATGTGTCGGAAAAGAACTGGCAAAAGTGGAAAATATTGGATAAAAACGCCAGACTTCGACACAAAAATATGTTCAAGTTCATTATAGTAAAGGGCAGGAAAGTTGTCAATGTGATAGAGAGGAGAGAGTTTTTTCATGTTCACCAGAGAATACTGCCGTTACATCCGTACATATTCCGAGCTGGATGGCCTGCAGCACGCCCACACATTTATTTATTGCGCTTCTGCCACCCCGCAGGGCGCACTGCTGGAACTGCGCAGCGAACAGGGCGGCCGGGTGAAGCGCCGCACGGCGCTGGCCCGGTGCAGCTTTGCCCGGGCCATGCAGCTGATGCGCTATCTGTGCGAGAACGGCGTGGAGCCGGAGCAGTGGCTGGAAGTGCTGGCCGACGCGGGCGAGGTTTGCCAGCCGCTGCAAAACCCGGCAGCAGAACCGGAATTTGCGGGATTTGCGGGCGAAAATCTGGATTTTTGTGCCATATGCCCGGTTTGAAGGGAAAATCTTGTGGCAGATTACGCAATTGACACGATGGACACAAGAGTTTATATTATAAGTAGGTTTAACCAAACCTGTTCTTTTTGCGTTCTTTTTGCGGAAAAATTTACAAAAGGTAAGGTGTGCAAGATGTATTTGGATGAATATAAGCGCTGGCTGGCGGCTGAACTGGAAGACGCCGATCTGAAGCCCGAGCTGGCAAAGATCGAGGGCAACGACGATGAGATCAAGGACCGCTTTGCTGTGGCCCTGAAGTTTGGCACCGCGGGCCTGCGCGGCGTTCTGGGCGCCGGTACCAACCGGATGAACATCTATGTCGTGCGTCAGGCCACCCAGGGCCTGGCAAACTGGGTCAAGACCCAGGGCGGCACCCAGACCGTGGCCATCAGCTACGACAGCCGCCTCAAGAGCGATATCTTTGCCAAGACCGCCGCAGGCGTTCTGGCGGCCAACGGCATCAAGGTGCGCATCTACGATGCTCTGATGCCGGTTCCGGCCCTGAGCTTTGCCACCCGTTACTACAACTGCAACGCAGGCATCATGGTCACCGCTTCCCACAACCCGGCCAAGTACAACGGCTACAAGGCCTACGGCCCGGACGGCTGCCAGATGACCGATGACGCCGCTGCCATCGTTTACGATGAGATCCAGAAGACCGATGTGCTCACCGGCGCAAAGTACATCTCCTTCGCCGAGGGCGTGGAGCAGGGCCTGATCCGCTTTGTGGGCGACGACTGCAAGAAGGCCCTGTATGATGCCATCGAGGCACGTCAGGTGCGCCCGGGCCTGTGCAAGACCGCCGGCCTGAAGCTGGTGTACAGCCCGCTGAACGGTTCCGGTCTGGTGCCGGTCACCCATGTGCTGAACGATATGGGCATCACCGATATCACCATCGTGCCCGAGCAGGAGTACCCCAACGGCTACTTTACCACCTGCTCCTACCCGAACCCCGAAATTTTCGAGGCCCTGAAGCTGGGCCTGAACCTGGCCACTGAGACCGGTGCCGACCTGATGCTGGCCACCGACCCCGATGCCGACCGCGTGGGCATCGCCATGAAGTGCCCGGACGGCAGCTATGAGCTGGTCTCCGGCAACGAGATGGGCGTGCTGCTGCTGGACTACATCTGCGCCGGCCGCATCGAGAAGGGCACCATGCCCAAGAACCCGGTGGCTGTCAAGTCCATCGTGTCCACCCCGCTGGCCGACGCTGTGGCAAAGCACTACGGCGTGGAGATGCGCAATGTGCTGACCGGCTTCAAGTGGATCGGCGATCAGATCGCCAACCTGGAAGCTGCCGGTGAGGTCGATCGCTTCATCTTCGGCTTTGAGGAGAGCTACGGCTATCTGGCTGGCCCCTACGTCCGCGATAAGGACGCCGTCATCGGCTCCATGCTCATCTGCGAGATGGCTGCTTACTACCGCAGCATCGGTTCCTCCATCAAGCAGCGTCTGGAAGAGATCTACGCTCAGTATGGCCGCTACCTGAACAAGGTGGACAGCTTCGAGTTCCCCGGCCTGACCGGCATGGAGAAGATGGCCTCCATTATGCAGAAGCTGCGTGACCAGCCCCCTGTGGAGCTGGCTGGCCATAAGGTGGTCAAGGTGACCGACTACAAGAAGCCGGAAGAGACTGGTCTGCCTGCTGCCAACGTGCTGATCTACACGCTGGAAAACGGCGCTACCGTGGTGGTGCGTCCCTCCGGCACTGAGCCGAAGATCAAGACCTACTTCACCACGCTGGGCAAGGACCTGGCTGAAGCACAGGCCCAGAAGGATGCTCTGGCCGCTGCCATCGAGCCCATCCTGAAGTAATTCCCGAAGCAAAACCAAAGCATGACTCATTTGTGCCCCTCTGCCGCGTGCGGAGGGGCATTTTTGCTGTAGATTTTCGGTTGCAGTTTGGGGCGTGATACGCTATAATAAAATATGGCTTATTCTATCCAGCTGCCGGAAAAGTGGAAAACGGCGGTGTGTGATAAGGCAGGTGCAGAAAATGGAAAAGAGAGTATCGGCGGTGCTGGTGGCGGCAGGGTCTTCCACCCGGATGGGCTTTGATAAGCTCAGCTTTGATCTGGGCGGTGAGACGGTGCTGCGCCGCAGCATCCGTGCGTTTGAGCAGTGCCCGCTGGTGACGGAGATCGTTCTGGTGGCGGGTAAAAACCGTGCGTTTGTGGAGCAGCAGGCTGCGGACTGCACAAAGCCCGTGCAGATCGTGCCCGGCGGTGCCACCCGCGCCGAGAGCGCGAAAAATGGCGTTCTGGCGGCAAAAGGGGACATCGTGGCGGTGCACGACGCGGCCCGGCCCTTCGTGAGCCAGCCGGTCATCACGGCGGCATTGGAAGCCGCCGCCCGCAGCGGGGCCGCGGCCCCGGCCGTGCCGGTGAAGGATACCATCAAAACGGCGGCAAGCGGCGACGGCAAGACCGTGCCGGAGGCCTGCCTTGTGCAGACCACGCCTGACCGCAGCACCCTGTATGCGGTGCAGACGCCGCAGTGCTTCGACCGCGCCGAATATCTGGCAGCACTGGGGGAGCTGGACGCTGAGAAGGCCCGGCGCGTCACCGACGACTGCAGCCTGTTCGAGCTGACCGGCCGCGCCGTACAGCTGACCCAGGGCGATTACGCCAACCTGAAGATCACCACCCGGGAGGACCTGCCCCGCCCGGCACAGAAAGGGGAACCGAAAATGCGCATGGGACACGGTTATGATGTACATCGCCTGGTGGAGGGCCGCAGGCTCATTCTGGGCGGCGTGGACGTCCCGTTTGAGAAGGGGCTGCTGGGCCACTCCGACGCCGATGTGCTGACCCACGCGGTGATGGATGCCGTGCTGGGCGCGGCGGCGCTGGGGGATATCGGCCAGCATTTCCCGGACAATGACCCGGCTTACTCCGGTGCCGACAGCCTCAAGCTGGCCCGCCGCGTGGCCGAAATTTTAAAGGAGCACGGCTGGCGCATTGAAAACATCGACGCAACGCTGCTGTGCCAGCGGCCCAAGCTGGCACCCCACATCCCGGCCATGCGCCGGAACCTGGCGGATGCCTTCGGCCTGCCGGTGGACGCCGTGAGCGTGAAGGCCACCACCGAGGAACATCTGGGCTTTACCGGCGAAGGCCTGGGCATCGCCGCCCATGCCGTTGCCCTCATCGAAACGCTGTAACGGGAGTGTGCACCAATGACTCTGAATGCGATCATTGCAAATTTCCAGACCTTCAAGATCGTGGATCTGCTTGATATCATCATCATTGCGTTCCTGATCTATCAGGTGCTGGGCATCATCAACCGCACCCGCGCCGGGCAGCTGGCCAAGGGCGCGCTGATCGTGCTGGCCGTTTATCTGGTGGCCAACACTTTGAACATGCGCACCGTCACCTGGCTGCTGAACTCACTGCTGCAGGTGGGCCTGCTGACGCTGGTGGTGCTGTTCCAGCCGGAGATCCGCCGCGCGCTGGAGCGCATGGGCCAGACCGACCAGTGGACGGCAAAGCTGTTCAACGTGAAGGGCCGCTACAACGACCCCAGCCTGAAGGGCGCATGGCGCAGCGCCATCATTGCCATCTGCGACGCGGCCGAGCGCTTCTCGGAGACCAAGACCGGCGCCCTGATCGTGCTGGAACGCCACACGAATCTTTCTGAGATCGTGCGCACCGGTACCCCGGTGAACAGCGCGGTCAATCTGGAAGTGCTGGGCACCATCTTCTACGAGGGCACGCCGCTGCACGACGGCGCGGCCATCATCGAAAACGGACGCATCAAGGCGGCAGGCTGTGTGCTGCCCCTTTCCAATAATCTTGATCTCGGCAAGGACATGGGCACCCGCCACCGCGCCTGCCTGGGCATTGCCGAAAACTCGGACGCCATCGCCATCGTGGTAAGCGAGGAGACCGGCATCATCTCCATGGCGAAGAACGGCGTGCTGATCCGCCATTTTGACCGCCAGACCCTTTACACCCGCCTGATCGACGAGATGATCCCCAAGGAGACTGCCGCCGAGAAGACGACCGCCAGCGGCTGGAAGGGCCAGCTCAGCCGTCTGTGGAACTGGGCCAGCCAGAAGGAGGACGAGCAGCAATGAGCAACACGCCCAACAAGGCGAACGGCACGAAACAGGCCGTCGCACACAAGAAAAACATTCTGGATGACCGCCGCATCCGGCTGGCACTTTCGATCCTGCTGGCTGTCATTGCGTGGATGGTGGTCACCATCATCGTCCAGCCCGGCACCACCAACACCATCTACAATGTGCCGGTGGATTATTCCTACGATTCCGCAGCCTACACATCCCGCGGCCTGAGCATCGTCAGCGTCGAGGACAAGACCGTGAATCTGAAAATTTCCGGCGACGGCTACACCATCGGCGGGCTGACCGCTTCGGATTTCGTGGTCTACCCGGATTTTTCCAGCGTGCGTGACAGCGGCGAGAAGAACCTGCGCCTGCTGGTGCGCGGGGCCAACGGCCTGCTGAACGGTGTCACCGTGACGATGGAAGGCAGCGACAACACGGTGAATGTGGTGTTCGACGTGGTGGAGGAGAAGACCCTGCCCGTGACCATCACCACCAACTATCTGACCATTGCGGACGGCTACATCCTTTACAGCACCGATGTCTCCAAGGAGACCGTGACCCTGTCCGGCCCCAGCAGCGAGCTGGACAAGGTGGCCACCTGCACCGCCGAGGTGACCTACACCGGCGAGCTGAACGAATCGGTCACGCTGAACACGCCGCTGCGGTTCTACACCGCCGGAGGCAAGGAAGTGACCTTCGAGTACACCCAGCTGGAGGAAAGCAGTGTGGACGTGACCTTGCAGGTCTACAAGATGGCCACTCTGCCGGTGAATGTGAATTTCATCAATGCACCGAAGGATTTTGACGATTCTGTGCTGGTGTACGCCCTCAGCCGCAAAGAGCTCAAGGTGGCGGGCCCCACGGCAAAGATCGACCAGCTTTCCACCCTGCCCATCGGCAGCATCGACCTTTCTACCTTTGCACTGAACAAGAGCTACGAGATGCCCATTGAGCTGCCGACGGATATCTACCTGCTGGATAACATCTCCACCATCACAGTCAGCTTCGACTGCTCGAACCTGGAGACCAAGACCATGAACCTGCCCAGCAGCTGCGTGCAGGTGGTGAACCTGCCCTCCACCTATCAGCTCACAGTGGAGACGGACCGGCTCATGAACGTGACTCTCTGCGGCCCGAAGGGCGCGATGGAAACGCTGACGCCGGAGCAGGTCGTGGTGGAGATCGACGCCGAGGACTTCTCGGTGGCTACCGGCCAGCAGAACATCGCCTGCCGCCTGTATGTGCCCTCCAACGGCAAAATTTTCGCGCTGGGCAGCTATGTGCTGCAGTGCCGCATCGACAGCAACTGAAAAGGATAGCATAACAACATGATTCTGGTTCGCAACATCCGTCTGCCGCTCTCCGCCGGGGAACCGCAGGCATTTGAAAAAGCCCTGCACACCGCCCGCATCCCGCGCGGCAGGGTGCAGCACCTGGGCGTGGCAAAGCTCTCGGTGGACGCCCGCCATGGCCAGCCCAAGCTGGTGTACACCGTGGCCGTCACCCTGAAGGACCCGGCAGACGAAGCGGCCTTTGCCGCCCGGGGCGGGGACGTGACCCTGCACGAGAAAGCTGCTGTCTCTT
>ERZ652152.178-NODE-178-length-34560-cov-7.64402_pt1 | contig 34560 bp, 17 predicted proteins | sample MGYA00514757_ERZ652152 | MGnify/ENA metagenome assembly ERZ652152
CTAGTCTCGTGGGCTCGGAGATGTGTATAAGAGACAGGAATTTAGACGCTGCGGGATTTTTATGAAAAGCCGGTGAATTTTATGTTTGCAAAGGTTAAAAGCCTCGGAATTTTCGGAATGGATGCGTTTTCCGTTGTTGTGGAGGCGGATATAAGCCGCGGCGTGCCGCGCTTTGATATAGTCGGCCTGCCGGACACGGCTGTTAAAGAAAGCCGCGAAAGGGTGCGCGCGGCAATAAAAAATTGCAATTTTCAGTTCCCCGTTTCACGAATAACGGTTAATATCGCGCCGGCTGATATTAAAAAAGAAGGCCCGCTTTATGATTTGCCCGTGTTTATCGCTCTGCTTATGGCAACGGGGCAAATTATGGGGAAAATAAACGATTGCGCCTTTATCGGCGAGCTTTCGCTGGATGGTGAAATCCGCCCATGCACCGGCGTTTTGCCCATGCTGCTTAAAGCGCGCGAGGAAAAAATAGGCTCCGTTTTTATTCCCTATGCCAATAAAACGGAAGCCGGCGTGGTGGACGGAATTGATGTTTTCCCCGCCAAAACGGTGTTTGATGTTATTCGCCATTTAAGCGGCGAGGCTCCGATTGAGCCGTGCTTTACGCCGATTCAAAATTTGGAAACGGATTCCGAATTTCTTGATTTTGCGGATGTTAAAGGGCAGGAGGATGCAAAAAGAGCGCTTGAAATAGCGGCGGCAGGCGGGCACAACTGCATAATGGTGGGCCCTCCCGGCACGGGAAAATCAATGCTTGCAAAAAGGCTTCCTTCAATTTTGCCGCAAATGAGCTTTGAAGAGGAGCTTGAAACAACGAAAATTTATTCCATAGCCGGTGAGCTGCCGGCAGGAGTGCAGCTTATCACAAGGCGGCCGTTTCGCAGCCCTCACCACACGGTTTCGGCGCAGGGGCTGACGGGCGGTGGGCAAACGCCTCGCCCGGGTGAAATCAGCCTTGCCCACAACGGCGTGCTGTTTATGGATGAATTTCCCGAATTTGACCGCCGCGCAAAGGAGGCGCTTCGTCAGCCGCTTGAGGACGGTAAGGTTACAATAGTTCGCAGCGCGGGCACGGTTTCCTATCCCTCGGCCATAACCGTGGTGGCGGCAATGAATCCCTGCCCCTGCGGTTATTTCGGTCATCCCACGCGGGAATGCACCTGCACGCCTGCGGCGAAAAAGCGGTATCGCGATAAAATCAGCGGCCCGATTTTGGACAGAATAGATATCCATATCGAGGTTTCGCCCGTGGATTACGAAAAGCTTTCATCGGCGGAAAAAAGCGAAAGCTCGGCAGAAATCAGAAAGCGTGTTAATGCGGCGCGCGAAATTCAGCGCCGCCGATTTGAGGGCACGGGAATAAGCTGCAATGCGCAGATGACCCCTGCCATGACCCGCAAATTTTGCGTGCTCACAAAGGAAGCTTCGGAGCTGCTGAAAATGAGCTTTGAAAAGCTTGGGCTTTCGGCAAGAGCCTATGATAAGCTGCTGCGTATCTCACGCACGATTGCCGATCTTGAGGGCAGCGAAAGCATTGAATTTGCCCATGTGGCGCAGGCTGTTCAGTATCGCAGCTTAGACAGAAAATATTGGCAGCTTTAACGGCGTGCGTTAAACATAATATTTGCAATGCTTATTTTGTTAATTTTCAGGGAGAGTGCTTTTGATGAATGATATTATTGAAAAAACAATGAAAAATTTAAGAAAAAACAATATGGCGGCATATTATGTTGAAAAGAAAGAGCAGGTTGTGCCGCTTATTAAGGAAATCGTGCCGCAGGGCAGCAGCGTTTCAAACGGCGGCAGCGAAAGCCTTGTCGAATGCGGCGTTTTCGATTTGCTCGAAAGCGGATATTATGATTTTATCGACCGCCGCAAATATGACGCCGAAACCGTTCGTGAGTGCTACATAAAGGCTTTTGGGTGCGATGCGTTTTTCTGCTCCTCAAATGCCGTAACCGAAAACGGCGAGCTTTATAATGTGGACGGCAATTCAAACCGCGTTGCCTGCATTGTTTACGGACCCGAAAAAGTGATTATGGTTGTGGGCAAAAACAAAATCGTGCCCGATATCGAAGCGGCGGTTAAAAGGGTTAAGAAAATTTCGGCTCCGCTTAACACAAAAAGGCTTCACTGCAAAACTCCATGCGAGTCAACGGGCGAATGCCTCAGCCTTGCAAAAGAGGGTGCAGAGATTTGCACGGGCTGCCAAAGCCCGCAGCGCATTTGCTGCAACTATGTTGTTTCGGCTCGGCAAAGGCATAAAAACAGAATTAACGTTATCATAGTGGGCGAAGAACTCGGATATTAAGCCCTCTTAATCATATTTATGAATGCATTTATGAATTATTGGAAATATGTATAAATAAATATTGATTATTTTCTTATTTTTTGTTAATATAAAAATGCTATATTTTCTTTTGAATGTTAAATTTTAATTTAAAGCGGGTTTTAATCTTCCCGCTTTAGTTCAGAAAGCGGTGTTGTTTTTGGAAAATCAGGATCTTCTTGCTCAGGAGGAAGCCGAGCTCGATAAGCTTGCCTACACTAAAAAACGCTATCTTTCCCCAAGGGAAATCGCGGCATATGTGCTTGTAAACTTCGGGCAGAAAAACCTTACCCAATTCGTAAGCGCGTATAAAGAATTCTTTATGATTCAGTTTTTAAAGCTGAACACAACCGCTTATGCTTACATAAATCTTGTTGCCTCTATTTATGACGCGGCAGACGATACTATTTCCGGTCTTATTATAGACCGCACACGAACCCGCTGGGGCAGAATTCGCCCGTTCTTCATTTTGCCGCTTCCGCTTTGGTTTATAGGCGGCGCAATGATGTTTACCGCGCCCGATCTTTCCACCGGCGGCAAATTCGCTTGGTCAATGATCGCAACGCTTGTTTACGGCCTCGGAATGAGTTATTTCGGCGCATGGAATCTTATGATTTATAACATCACTCCGAACACAAACGAGCGTAATAACCTTATCACCACAAGTAAATTCTTTGAGCTTTTCGGCACATGGCTGCCGTCGCTCGTGCCCGTGCTTGTGCAGTTTTTGCCTAAACTGAATCCGGCAATCAATATGCGCAGCGTTTACACGGGATTTGCATATTTCATGCTTATTTTCGCTTCTTTCTTTTCAATTTGGGGCTTTTTCAATATGCGTGAGCGTGTTCCGCTTCAGTCCAGAGAGGAAATGAACGAAACCTCTGTTTTGGAATCAATTAAGCAAATTTTCACAAACAGACCGCTTTTTGCAATAATTTTCGCCGATTTCTTCAACAACTTTAAGGCAGTCGGCGGATCATCGGAACAATATTTTTGGCTCAATAATACGGGCTCCCTTGCAAACGCAACCGTTTGCGGCCTTTTCACCGGAATTCCAAACTATTTAATGGTGCCGCTTGCCGCAAAAATGGTTAAAAAGTTCGGCGCACGCACAACCGCTATTATCGCAGGTGTGTTCGGCGGCGTGGCCTACACGCTTTTGTTTATAATCGGCTATCATCCCTTCGGCCAAACCTTCAGCGATCATTATGTGCTCAATCTTATTTGGGTTATTTTCGGTCTCACGATTTGCGGCCTGCCGAATAAGATTATTCAGGTTGTGGGCCCGATTCTTTGCGCCGAAACCTTTGATTATATGGAATGGAAGCACGGCCTCAGAAACGAAGCTCTTGTAACCACCGTTCAGGGCTATTTCACAAAGCTTTCCACTTCAATCACGGGCTGGCTTTCAGGCATGGTGCTCACTTGGATAAATTATGTGCCCCTCACGGACTCGCTCGGCAACGCCTTGCCGCAAACGGATCCCACGGTGCTTAACGGCATTTGGGCTGTTTTCTGCATTCTGCCCGCACTTGCAAGAGGGCTTTACGGTCTTTCGTTCTTCCTTTATCCGATTCACGGCAATCTTCGCAATCAAATGATTGCAGAGCTTGCGGATATCCGCGCCGATCGCCTTGCAGAGCAGGAGGCGGCTCGCAAAGCAAAGCTTGAGGGCGGAGAGGAATAATTATTCAGAATAAATTTTAAAAGCAATAAAATAAAACACCGATTCTTTAAGGATTGTTCCTTTTGAGAATCGGTGTTTTTTTGCGCATTTTGCTTGCTTTTGCGCCGATATTGCGCTTTTTAATGCCTTTATTTAAGGAAACCTTTAACGATTTGCTCCTCCGCCTCTTTTTGAGAAAGGCCCAGCGTCATAAGCTTTGTGATTTGCTCGCCGGCGATTTTACCTATTGCCGCCTCGTGAATAAGCGAAGCATTCACATCGTTTGCCGTGATTTCCGGCACGGCCTTAACACAGGCGTTTTCCATAATAATGGCGTCGCACTCGGAATGGCCGGCGCATTCATTGTTGCCGTTTATAACGGAAATGAATTTCTGCTTTGAATCGCCCTTTGCAACGGAGCGGCTGCTTATGTCGGCGCTGCAGTTTTTGCCGTTCATATCAACCGTAAATTCGGTTTCGGCATATTGTGAGCCGCTTGTCATAATCTTTTCTTTAATAACAAGGCGTGCGTCGTCCTTTAAATCCGCTTTTGTAACTCTTTTTGTGGAATCAACGCCCTCAATTTGCACGGTTTCCATTTCAAGATAGCTGCCTTTTTCAAGGTGCACAACCGTAACGGGGTTAAGCACTCTTTGCCCCGTGCCGCTGCCCTCGCCGTAATGCTTTTCAACATAGCGCACCCTGGCGTTTTTACCCACATGGAATGTGTGGATACCGTCGTGCTGCGAAAGGTGTTCGCCGTCGTTGTGGATGCCGCAGCCCGCAACTATATTAACATCGCAGTTATCGCCGATGTAAAAATCGTTGTAAACCAAATCGGCAAAATCCGTTTTGCTCACAACCACGGGAATATGCACATCCTCGCCCTTTGTGCCGGGCTTAACATAAATTTCAATTCCCGTGCCGTTCGGCTTGGGCACTATTTCAATGTTTTCCGTGCTGTGGCGCTCAATTCCCGCGCCGTTTAATCTTATGTTAAATGCGCCCTTCGGCGTTTCGGAAATGTCCGCAATCGTTTTTAAAATGCTTTTAAGGGCAGGGTTTGTGCTAAGCTCACTCATTGCTCTGCCTCCTTGCCTTGTAGAATTTGCATGCGTTTGAATCGGAAAGCAGCTCGGGCAAAATTTCATCCTTGCCGCCCTCTGCCGTGATTTCGCCGCCGGAAACCACCACGATTTTATCCGCAATTTCAAGAATGCGCTCCTGGTGCGAAATTATCATAACCGCGCCGTGCTTTGAATCTCTGATTTTTTCAAAAACGGAGATAAGGTTGTTAAAGCTCCAAAGGTCTATGCCTGCTTCGGGCTCGTCAAACACGGATAAATCCGCACCTCTTGCCATAAGCATGGCAATCTCTATTCTTTTAAGCTCGCCGCCGGAAAGGCTTGCGTTTATTTCGCGGTTTATATAATCAGCCGCGCACAGCCCCACCTGCGAAAGATAACCGCATAATTCGGCCTTGTTAACGCTTTTATTCACCGCAATTTGCAATAAATCGCGCACGGTTAAGCCCTTAAAGCGCACCGGTTGCTGAAATGCAAAGCCGATTCCCAGCTTTGCTCTTTCGTTAATATCAAGGTCTGTTATATCCTGCCCGTTGTATAGAATACTGCCTGCCGTCGGGTGCTCAATCCCCATAATAATCTTTGCCAAAGTGGATTTGCCGCCGCCGTTAGGCCCGGTTATAACAACGAAGCTGTTTTTGTCAACATTTAAATTGATGTTGTTTAATATTTCCTTTGTGCCGCCCTGCGCCTCATCGCTTACGGAAAAGCAAATATTTTTAAGCTCCAGCATCGTGCTCCCTCCTGCCTTTTATAATTTGCTCAATGCCGCCCGCTTTATTCTGCGGCAAAAGCGTTAATAAAAGCCGCACCGAATTTGCAGTGCGGCCGAATGGCGTCCCAGAGAGGAGTCGAACCTCCGACCTACCGCTTAGGAGGCGGTCGCTCTATCCAACTGAGCTACTGAGACGGGTTCCTGTTTCCGTCATATTATATCCCAAAGAAATATTCTTGTCAATATAAATCTAAAAGCGCCGTTCGCTTCCGATGCCGAATCCCAATCGATGCTTTTGCGCAAAATTGAGCTTACCTTGTTAAAGGGTAAAACGAGTGTGTTTGTTAACTCTGTTGCGGTCAATTCGGCCTCACCTTGGGGAAAGCCGAAATAACGCAGCTTCTTATCAACCGTCGTTTTATGCTAATATAATGTACTATATATTTATATATAATAATTATAATATATCTATTATATTAGAGCTGATTTCCAAAAGGACAGGCTTTTAAGGTTACAAACCGAAGGTCTATATATAGTGGCTCAAATTCAAATTTATAAAATAATACACAATATATTGTTAAATATATATTTGAAAAATGAAAAAGTTACAAATTTATGAAAATGTTGTGGCGTATTTCTGAAAAAATAAACAAAAAAACGCTTTCACGCATTAAATCGTGAAATGAAAACTACACAATATATTGTTTTACAAAGCAGTTACAAATTGTAACTTTTTTGTTTCCTTGTGCAATATGCACAAAAATCTTATTTTTTTCGCCTTGACACCTTGTGCGAAAATAACTATAATGCCAATTGCTTGAGAAATACTAAAGGCAGAGCCGCACGAAAGCTTGTGCTTCAATCGGCTCTGAAGGCAGAATAAATGCTTCTGCCGGCAGGCTTGCAAGGCGCTTTCAAATTGTGCGGGCCCGCTGAATTTCGGCACAGCCAATATTATGGCTCAAGTGCATAAATAAAGGAGATTAAGATGATTAACGAATCACAGGCAGCCTCCGTAAAGCATATTTCAAGAATTATGGCGGCAGCGGTAATCGCGTTTTTGCTCATCATTTGTGTGTTTGCCACAAGCGCGTTCGCAGGCATGGCAACCGAATATAATGTTGTTATCGATGATAACGGCAGGCAATACACGGTTACAACAAACGAAACGGAACCAACCGAAATCCTTAATGAGGCAAATATAGCTCTTGGTTCTAATGATAGGCTTGATATTGCAGGCTTCACGGCAGGCAACGGCGGCACTATCGTTATAGACAGATTAAATACGGTAAATATTCAATATTCCGGCGCCATCAAGGCATATGATGTTTATGCCGACACGGTGGGCGAGGCTTTTGCAGAGCTGAAAATGAATGTTTCGGGCTGCAAACTTAATTATGATGTTAATGACGCTGTTGAAAACGGCATGGTAATCACGGTTGAAGCGCCGCTTACGGTTACAGTGCTTGCAGACGGCAACACTTATGAATTAAACACGGCAGGCGGAACGGTTGCGGATGTAATTTCTCTTGCAGGCATCACACTCGGCGATGCCGATTATTGCGAACCGTCTGTTGACACGGCTGTTGAGAGCGGAATGGAAATCACTGTTTGCAGAACGGTGGTTAAAACCGAAACAGTCAGTGAAACGATTAAATATTCAACCGAAACCAAAAACGACGACAGTATGACCGTCGGCGAAGCAAAGGTTGAAACCGCCGGTCAAAACGGCGAAAAAAAGGTAACCTATCAGGTAACCTATGTAAACGGCGAAGAAACCTCCAGGCTTGAGCTTACTTCCGTAACGGTTAAGGAGCCTGTAACAGAGGTTAAATATGTTGGCACTGCGGCGGCAGGCTTTGAGCCAAACGGCGTGCAGTCCAAAAACGGATATTCCGTGGGTCAAACGGTTAGCGGTAAATACACCCATTATTGCCCCTGTGCAAAGTGCTGCGGCAAAAACACCGGCAACACCGCATCCGGCAAAAAGGTTTATGTGGGCATGCCCGAGCCTTATTATGTGGCTTGCAACTGGCTTCCGCTCGGTTCCGTTATTGATGTGGACGGCCAAACCTACACCGTTGTTGACAGAGGCGGCAGCGGCCTTTCAAAAGCAGGCAGAATAGATATCTTTACCCCGGGCGGCCATTCGGCTGCACTCAGCGCCGGCACGGGCAGGTGCACAATCACGATTTTGCGCCTCGGTTGGTAATTCAATTTAATGTTTTCAAGCTTAAAGCGGCACAGAATGGAAAAATCCTTTCTGTGCCGCTTTTGTTTTGCACGCAAATCGGAATGTGCCGCAGGGCGGTGCATTCCGATAAGGCATAATATTATTTTGCTGCTTTGTGCAGTCTGCCGCTTGGCAGGCTGTGCGATTTAATCAAACTTATTTAACCCAGCCTTTTTTAAACATAATATGTGCCGCAAGCAGAGAAACGATAACGCCCACGGGAATAAGCACCCCAACAGCCAAATCGCCCTTAAAGAGCAGCATAAGGCATATAACGGCAATCGGCACAATGCTGATTTTAAAGTGCTTTGCGATGTAGGACATACCAAGCGCGCCGAAAAGGGCGGGCACAACCTGCCTGAAAGCGGGCGCAAGCACGGAGTCGGAAGCCGTTATGCGCGGTAAAAACGGAGCAAATGCAATAACGCCCACGGCAATAATAAGCGTTGTAACTATTGATGACGCCGCAACGGCGATTGTGGAAAGAATTTCGCCCTCGTCGCTGTTTGGGCTTACTCCCGCACTGTCCATTGCAGAAAGGGCGCAGGGCAGCTTTAAATTGTTTATGTTGCCGGTTACAAAGGCAATGTAGGTTGCGCCGGAGCCGAGCATGGGAGAATAGGTGCAAACCTCTATAACCGCCGTTGGGTAAAACAGCAGGGCAATCGGCGCAAGGCCTTTAAGCACAACGGATGCTTGCGGAAATGCGTTAAGCTTTAATGAAATTGCCACGGGAATCATTAAAAATGCAAACAGCGCCGTTATTATCCAAAAGCGGCCGATTATGTGGGTGCGTTCATTATAACTGTTCATATCAGCCCCTCCATTCAAGCAATGCAATGTTGCCCGGTAAAACAAGGCTTAAAACCGTAACAACCGCCAGTGCAATAAACATGCTCAGCGGCATTGCCAGCGGCTCAAGCCAAGTTATGCTTTTCTTCTTTTGCAGCTTCATAAAGCCCAGCATGCACAGCATGGAAACGGCAAGCGCCGTGATGCTCATAACTCCTGCACCGTCTCCGAGCTGATCCGGCTCGCCGCTGCCGAACACGGCTCTGCCGATGAATGCGCTGATTAAGCCGATGAAGGCAGCCGCGCTCATTGTGTTTGCCCAGGCAGCATTTTTGCTTGCAACTCCGCCAACCTTTTTTTGAATGAATTTAAGCATAAACGGAATTAACACCAGCGGCATAACGGAGCCCAGAGTCATAACCCATGCAATGGTTGAAAACTGCATCGGGTCCGTAACCTCCTGCGAAAGGCCGCCGATTTGGCCAAGTGCGTTAAGCGCGCTTTCCGCGGCAGGCACTTCATATGTTATTGCGCCTATAACCGTGAGCCTTATCCAGGGCAACACAAGACCGAGCGCACCCGAGAGCGTTATAATCGTTGCCAAAATCGAAATAGACGGCGCGATTGAAAAAAGCGAGCTTGAAACGATTGTGTTTTTCATTGTTTTTTCAGAAATGCCGATTTTTTTGCCCTGCTTGTAGGCGCGCACAAGGAAAAATATCGATTGCGCCAAAACGAAGGCAACCACGGCACCGGCGAGGATATACATAAAGGTGCTTTCTTTAAAATCCATTTAATCACCATAGCCTTTCGGGCTGCGGTCAAAATTAAGGCGCGCATTATGCACGGCAACAAATTTTCCGCAACCGGGATATATAATTTAATCGGTGCGATTTTTGCGTTATTTTTCCTCTGCGGTCATCGCCCGTATGTAGCGCTTAAAGAAAGAAATGCCTGCGCCGAGCTGCTCTATCGGGCATCTTTCGTTTGTTGAATGAGTGGTGAGTAAAAGCTCGGCTGAAACCGTAAACGGCGCAAAGCGATAAATGTTTTCGCAAATCGGCTCGTAATGATAAGCGTCCGTTCCGCCCATAACAAGGAACGGGGTCACTATTGCCGTCGGGTTTGCGGCTTCGGTTATCTCTTTAATTGTTTTAAACGCTTTTGTGTCTGTGGGGGAGATGAGCGACGGCTCTTTGCCTTTTAAAAGCTCTATCTCGATATTGTCGTTTTTTATGGCTTTTCTGATGTGCTCTTTAGTGGAGGCAATGCTTTCGCCGGGCATAATGCGGCAGTTTACCGTTACGCTTGCGCTTTGCGGCAGCACATTTGCGGCAGGGCTGCCGCTGCTCATCGTAACGCCCATTGTGGTGTGCACCATTGATGCGGCGGGCGGAATTTGCAGCATTGCAAATTTAACAAGCGGCTCAAGCACCTTGTAGTTGCACATAACAAATCTGCCGGGATATGTGCAGTGCCTGCCCACCTCCATAAACATCCTGTTTAAATAATCGGGAATTTCGCCCTTGAATTGATTTTTTTCAAGGCGAACAACGGCTTTTGATATTTCGCCTATTGCCGTGTGCTTCGGAGGCTGCGAAGAATGGCCGCCTTTTGCCCTAACGGAAAGCTTAAAATCGGCATATCCTTTTTCGGCAACGCCTATGCCTGCCAATTTGCCGTCTAAAAGGCCTTTTACCTTTGCGGGCACCATTGCTCCGCCTTCGTCTATAATGCTGTCTAACTCAACGCCACGGGCTCTGAGTGTTTCCATAATGTCGTTTGCACCGGAATTTGATGAAGCAACTATCTCTTCATTGTGCCCAAAGCAAAGATAAACGCTGCGCGCAGGCACGAATCCCTCTTCAAGCAGGGTTTCAACGCTTTCCATCAGGCAGATAAGGTGGTTTTTCATATCAAGCGCACCGCGACCCCAAATGAAAGTGCCGTCGTTGTGGCCTTCAAACGGGGGATACTCCCAATCCTGCTCGGTGCCCTCTGAAATCGGCACCACATCCATGTGCGATAAAAACGCAATCGGCTTCAGGCTTTCATCCGTGCCCTGCCATTTGTAAAGCAGGCTTGCCGTGCTCACATTTTCGCGGCTCAGCGTTTTTGTTATCAGCGGAAAGGCTTCTGCCAAAAAAGCGTGAAATTTTTCAAATTCGTTCCAATCCACCTTGCCGGCGTCATCGCTCGAAACGGTTTTGATTTGAATTGCCTGAGAAAGATGCTCGGCGGCTCTTTCGATATTCATGCTTTCGGGTGGCATTTCGGCGTGCACTTTGCTTTCCGCTTTAAAATTTGCGGCTTTAACCGCCGTTGCCGCAAGCCCCGCGCCTATTGCGGCGGGAATTGCCAATAATGCTTTTTTCATAGATTTTACCTCCGAACGGGATTTGATTTTGCATTCACGGTGCCGAATCAAATCGATTTAAAGAAAATATTATGCGTACAATAGCATTATACACCCGAGCAGTCAATATTGTAAAGAAAAAATATGTTTTGTGCAAAATTTTGTTTTGCGCCCGAATTATCACACGCGCGGCACATTCTGCACGGGGCAAAAAGAAAAGGCTGCAATCAAAATTGCAGCCAAAGCTTTTACTCAAATATTTCTTTGTTTTTCATAACGAAGCTTCGGATATAAATATCGTATCCCGAGGCGAAGCCGCCGATAAGCCCGCCCAAAATAATATTAACCACAAGGAAAATAATATTCGCCGTGCCTTGCTTTTCATAATATGCATAAGCAGGCGTGAGTCGAACCCGATATGCCTAAAATGGGGCGGCGCGGCGGCTTTTCGCATTTTCGTCCTTGCCGTGCGTTAGCACGACTGCGTTCTCAAAAGCAAAAATTCATCCGCGCCGACACCGTTTTAGGTGCCGGCAGTTTAAAGCAAACCGATTTTTGTGTGGGCAAGGCATAAAACGCAGTTAATCCTTTCGGATTAACGAGTATTTTAACGCAGAACACGCGGAAATTGTTTGCTTTAAACCATATTGCGTTCGATTCCCGCCTGCTTAAATTCCTGAGGGCATATCCGCAAGGGCTTTGCTGTGCTTAATTCGCTGAACACCCGTGTAAATATTCCGGCAACCCACAAGAACAGGGGCGTAATAGGTAAATATGCCGCCGATAATTTGCAACGCGGCTATAACAAACCAAATAATTGCAGCCGATTTTTCATATATAATCAAAATATTATGTTTGCTTGCATTGAGATTATTGCCTGAAGCAATTGCCGGATAAAGCATAATAACTTTTGGCAAAGAGCATTGCAGGCAAAGAAAAAGAGCACCTCCGAAGAGGTGCTCTTAATTTTTAGGCTTTTGCCTTATTCAATTTGAATTAAGCAAGAGTTTGAAGAAGTCCGCAAAGATCGGAGATAACTTTATCCGTGTCGCCGGAAAGCATTCCGAGAACCTGATCAATTACCTGAGATACGGAGCTGCTTGCGCCGCCGATGAGGCCGCCGATGAGGTTGCTGATGGTGCTGTAGTTATCCTTGTAGTTAACTGTGTTAATCAGGTAACGAAGGAATGCAATAAGAACTTCGCTTGGATCAGCCTTAACATAAATTCTCTTGCCTGTGGTGGAAGCCTGCGAAGCTTCGTCGGTGATCAATTCACCGTGAGAAGCAAGCTGGAACCAATCGATAGGCATAAGCTCGATGCCGAGCGGTGTGCCGGAAATCTTGATCATGCCGAGAACCTTATTGAGAAGGCCAACGATGTTGTCGGCGCCGATAAGCGGCTTGAGCGAAGCAGTAAGATCGTAGATATCGAACTTATAGTTGCTGCCAACAAGGCCGTAGCCGGAAAGAAGCTTCTGAATATTGAGGCCTGCCGCAACGAGAATATCGTTGATATTTGCGATGGGCTTGAGCGCATCAATAAGTGCTCTGATCGGAGTTGTAAGGTTTTCGATAACCTGAAGCAATCCGTCATTTGCGAAGAAGAGTGAAAGGTTCGGAAGCATGCTCATAAGAGTTTGAACAGGAGCATTGAGGATATCCTCAACCTTGTCAAGAAGCGGGTTAAGAATGTCAAGAAGAATAGCATCGTATTCCTTGCTCATATCCTGTCTGTACTGATACTGAGTCTTAATATTGTAAAGACCGAATGCCTCCATGATCGGAACGATTGTGGAAGTATATCCGTCCGAACCCGGAAGATAGATAAGATTGAAGAGGCCAAGTGAGCCGTCGTTAAGAAGCACATCAAGCACGCCGTAAATCGGGCGAAGTGCTGCGCAAAGAGCATGCAGGAAGCTGTCTCTGTCTGTTACGCCCCAAGAAAGCTTATCAGCCTTAACATTTGCCCAAGAGCCTGCGCTCTTAATCGTTTTGGCTGCTGCTTCAAAGCTTTGGCCGTATGTCTTATCTGTAAGAAGTGAAGCAACATTGTCTGTTGAGAAATCAATGCCTGTATGTGCAAGAAGATCGGTAAGGCTCATATTGCCAACCTTAACCTTTTCAACTGCGCCGTAAAGGCCTGTTGCCAAAGAACTGATGATGCTGTCTTTGTAAACATTGGCAGTTACAAGGCTTGAAAGTCCGCCGGGAACAAGGCCGCCTACAAGGCCGTCAAGCATCGGGCCGATAACCGTTAAGAAATCAACGTCAACCGTTGAAGGATATTCAAACGAATAATCCTTGTGTTGGAAGTTTGAATAATCAAAGAATGTGTCTGTCGGCTGAGCAAGAAGGAGATAGAATATTGCAAGAACAATATCATCTTTGTTTGCCGTTGCGATGTTTGCGAATACGCTGTCAAGGATGCCCTTGATTGTTGCGTTCTTCTTAATTGCATCGATGTTGCCGAGAAGCTTATTGATTGAGGAAGCGTTGTTGATAAGAACGCTTTCGATGTAGCGAAGCAGGGTAACAAGTACCTGGCCTTGGTTTGCGGTAATCTGCTTGATTGAGCCTGCCGCGCCGTAAACCGTGTTAAGATCGCCGAGGCTTGCAAGGAAGCCGAAATCAATCTTGCCGATCTTGATGTTGAGATTGTTGCTCTTAAGAACGGCATTGATGATGTCTGCAAGGTAATCCTGAATGTTGCAATTTGCAAGGTTGCCGATTCTTAAATCAAGGCCGCTGAGGTTTGCACCGATGAGGCCGCCGATAAGATCGGGAAGTGATTTGCCTGCGATGGCTTCGATAATCTTGTCAACGCTTACACCGTTCTTATCAAGCACCTTAATGATGTCTGTAACAGGTGAAAGCAGGTTGTCAAGAACCTTGCCGATGCCGTTGTTGTCAATAAAGTAAGCAAGGTTCGGAAGAACTGCCGTGAGTGTGTCAAACGGTTTGTCGGCAACTTTGTTTACAAAGCCGAAGAGCGGATTAAGAATGTTGATAAGGAGGTTATCCTTAGCTTTCTTGTAATCGCTGAGATACTGTGAAGGAGATTTAACATTATCGCACATAAGAGCTTCAAGAAGCGGAATGATTGCGCTTTCGTAGCCGTTGCCGCCCTTAATGCCAAGCTCTTTAAGCTGAGCGATTATGTCATTAAGATTAACCTTAATGGTGTTTGTTTGTGCATCTGTTGCAGCTTTGTTGAGAAGTTCAACAACAAGAACGTTGTTGTTGAGAGAAATTTTAATGCTAACATCGCCGGAAGAAGTTGTTGTGTTGATTTCAAGCTTATCAAGAACAAACTGAAGAAGCTCGCCGATGTTCACATCGCCGCCTGCAAGAAGCGCAGCAACAATGTCGTTTACAGGTCTGCAAAGAGCTGCAAGTGCATTGATGAAGCCCTGTTGAGCGGAGGAAGAGCCGTCTGTGAAGCCCCAGTTAACCGATTTAACATCGCTCCACTTAGCGCAGCCCTTAAGTGTGTTTGCTGCCGATGAATATGTTGCGCCATAGCTTGAATCCATAAGATAAGCTGCAAGGTCGGCAGGGGAGATAAGATTTACGCTCTTTTCGATTGCGCCGTAAACGCCGGTTGCAATCTTTGTGATAAGCTCGTTTGTGAAGAGTTTATCGTTAATGATGTCGTTAAGGCCGTTTGCGTCAAGAACGCCGAAGCTCTTGAGAAGCGGGAAGATGTTCTTAACAAGATCATCAAGGCTTGAAACAGCCTTAGTTGCGTCGGAAGCTGTGATTCCCTTGGGATAAGAGAAGGTGTTGCTTGCCTGAGCAGCATAGTTAGTGAAGGTCCAGGCAATTTCCTTCGGGTTTTGTGTTGATGCGATAACCTCTCTGATTATTGTGAGAAGCTTGCTCGGAGAGAGCTTTGAAACCATATCAACAATGCCCGGATACTTGCCGTTGAGCAAGGAGCTGAGAAGTGAGCTGTTTGTGATAACGCTTACGCCTACAGTGTAAACAAGGAGCAGAAGCTCTGCATTTGATGTGTTGCCAACAAGAGCAAGCAATGAGTTAAGATCAAGGTCAATTGCATTCTTGCCTACAGCGGTAAGAATAGCATTGATTGTGTTAACAAAATAATTGTCTTCTTTAAGAATGTTGGTGTTAACAAAATCATTAACAAGTGTTGCATAGCCGGAAACTGTTTCGCCGAGCGTCGGTGAAAGGTTGGAAACAATATTGGCAGCGCCGTTGATTTCGTTTGTAATCGGAGCAACCGCTGCCTTAACCGTTGCGCCGAATTTATCGTCTGTAAGGTTAATAGCAAGGCCCCTGATTATGCCGAGAAGTGATGAAGCGGGAGCTTCAAGAACTTTGTTTATAAGCTTGGAAACAACTTCGATAATTGCGAAGGTTGCATCCTTGCCGTCTGCGTTTGCAGGAAGAGTCTTGGTGTAAGAAATATCAAGATTGCCGCAAACATCGGAAAGAATGTGGCTGAATACATTGTTGTAGTAGCCCGTTGAGCAAAGAAGTGTGCCGAAAACAGCGGGGATAACGCCGAGCGAATCAATAAGGTCTTTATAGAAGGTGTTCTTATCGCCCGCAACAAGATTCTTATAGCCAAGGTCTTTTGCATAGCCTGTTGCCGAAAGATCGGTCCAGGTTTGCTCTTTCATAATCTTCTTGTTGATTGAATCGGAACGAACTGCAATTGCGCTCGGGGAAATGATGCCCTTGATTGCGCTGTTTACGAGTTTGTTTGTATCGCCCTTAATGTTGAGCTTTTGGTCGATAATCGTTTCAACAAGAACATAGGTTTGAGTTACAAGGTTTGAAAGGTTTTCTTTGCAGTAAACCTTCTTGGTATCAACCGAACCGTCGTCTGTTGCAACATTTTCTGCGTTGATTGTTTTAACATACTGCATAACAAGATCAAGGATATCGTTTGCAGTGTTAACGCCAAAGTGGTTAACAAGGAATGTTACCGCGCCGGAAAGGATTCCGTCTGCCTGGTCAACGGTGAAACCGTCAATATATGTGTTTGAAAGGAGAGTTGAAAGAAGTTCGTCAACTGCATCTAATAAGTCTTCCGCAGCTTTGGTATTTTCGCTGTCGGAAACAATGTTTGAATATTCTTTTGTAATTTTGTTGATATCAATTGAATCAAGAACATCATTTGCCGCTGCCTGAGCAACAAAGTCGTTTCCGAGTGATGTAAGTGAAACCGTATTTTCGCCGGTTGTTTTCTTATTTGCGTTAACAACGCTCATAATGAATGTTACAAGCGGCTCAACATTGCAAAGCAGGAAGTAAGCGGAAAGTGTGCTGATGCCCACATAGCCGTTTTCGCGAGGCTCGAATGTGAAGGAGTCTGCATGCTCTCTGTTCATAAGGAAGAAGCCGTTAAGAACATCGGTAAGAATACTGGTTTCGCCAAAGAGGTCTGCGCCCTGAAGCAGGGAAGCAACAACCGGAATATTCTGCGTGATGGTGTTATCCGTGGAAACAACATCGTTTAAGAAATCGGTGAGTGCGTTGAACCAATTGTTTACAAACATGTCAACGAATGTTTCAAGCACATCCGCTGCGGGGGAGTTGTTTTTGCAAAGGTCTTTAAATTCTTTTGCGGAAACATTATATTTGCAGCCGTCAGAATCCTTGGCAAATTCGCCGAAGGTCCAGTCGCTGGGAACATCGTATTTTGCAAGGAAGCTTTCGCCCACGGAGCTGATGATGCTCGGAAGAGCAACAAGAATGTTGTTTACGCCGCGGAAAACGATTTCTCTTTCGCCGCCCTGCGCGGTGATGTATTTGCCCACATCGGAGCCGTGGTCTGCAACATAGCCGTCAACATTGGAAACAAGCAGATTCATAAGGGTTTCAATAATTTCCGAAACCATATCGCTGCTGCCGAGGTCTGAAGCGGAAGCGCCTGCAAGCATCTTATCAACGGCATAAATGTTAAGGATAACGGGAACATGATCAAGCTTATTGCCGTCATTATCGTATTTAGTGCCGTTTGCGCCTGTTGTGGGCGTGCCGTAAACATAATTTGTTTCGTTTGTTGTGTCTACATTATAATAGGTATAGGTGTAGCTGTTATCGCCGTTGAGCCAGTGAAGCAATGTGGGAAGCACTTCATTGAGGTTCCAGCCGATTTGGCCGATACCCGTGGGGCTGCCCGTTGCCTGAGTAAGCTTTTTCTCATTAAGCAGGTTTGCAACAATGCCGTTGATCTGGCTGTAGTACATATCGCCTTCTTGGTTAAAGAGCAGGGGAACAAGTACATCGTCAAGAACGACAACGATAACGGGAAGAAGCTCGAATATTGTTTTAACCGGGTCATCTGCAAGCTTCTTGTAAATGTCGGTAACCTTTTCAAGCAATGTGTCAAGTGTAAGCGAATCGGTAAGGTTTGCGATAATGTCTTTTGCGATTGCATAGATATTTAGCGAAACACCGGGGATACCGGTTCTTACATAATCAACATAGCCGTTGATGTTTGCGTTTACGATTTCGATTGCAAGATCGTTATCGGGCTTAACCGCATTCCAATCATAGCTTTCTGTGATTGTGGGCACAACCTCTTTTGAAGTTATGAATTCAAGATAGCTTTCAAAAATATATTGTGCGTGATTACCGGCAACGTTCATTGCGTCGGTAATATTTTCTTCTGTGCCGTCCCACTCTTTGATTGCCGCAAGCGGAATGCTTGAGAATATTTCGTTTGTAAGATAGAATTTAACGAAGTTTGAAAGGCTGTCGTCTGCCTTAACAGCAGGAACGGAACCTACGCCGTTAACAAATTCGTCCGCCGTGATAGCGGTAATATCCGTTGTGCCCTTATTGGTAAGAACATTTTCAATTCTTGATTTGATTGCCGCAAAATCGCTTGCCGTGAAGCCCTTTTGATACATCCAAGTGGTGTATTGGGAGCCTTGAGGTTCATTAGAGAAAACATTTGCGGAAACATTTTCACACCATACAAAGTTGGTGTCAAAAAGAGCATACCAGAAGGAGTCCTCGCTTGCATTTTCGGGAGCACCGGTTATCTCTGCAAAAACACTGTACGGTAAGTCGTCTCTCTTACATGCATCAATGAAGTATTCACCGGGTGCGATGGTGACATCTGCATTGCCGTTATCGGAAACGGTGATTGCTTCGCCGCTGATATCGGTGAGAACCTTTGAAAGAATTGCGTTTGCACTTCTGATCGGTTGGTTGTAATACCAATAAGCAGCTTCGGCAAGAGACGGATTTGCGCTGATGGGAGCGTTTACCGCTTTGCAAAGCTCAACAACCTTATTGATAAATGCCGCAACATTGCTGTCGCTCGAAGCATTGATGTCTGTAAGCTTTGTGCCCTTGAAGGAGTCGCCGTTTGCAACTATTTTCTTTGCCTCTGTTAAAGAAGCCGGAATAGCGGTAAGCTGTGCGCCGCATGCGTTTAAAACATCGCTTGCTTGGCTGAGTTCTGATTTGCCGAATGAAGGTGCGTTCAAAATATAGGGTGCATAGAACGAAACGGAAACCTGGCTTGCAAAGCTGTTTTCCTGGAAAGCATCGCTGCCGATAATATTCGTTCTTACATATTCCTCTGCCGCTGCAAAATCGGAATTTACGGAAGTTTTTGCAGCATCGTAAGCCTTGCTGAATGCCAAAATAAGCGGCTTAAGAACGTCTTTAGTGTCGTTGCAATATTTCTTTAAGTCTTTATTATCCGCATTTGCATTATCCATGCAGAATTTATAAAGGCTCCAAATGCTCATTGCAGCGTCATCGTCGGCAAGATAAGTATATTGCGCATAAACAAGGCGCATTGCTCTTTCCTTATCTTGGTCTGCCAAATCCGAGCGAATTGCGCCGGCATCCAAAAGAACGGCTTTGATAACCTCGTCGGAATCGCCGTTGCTGCCGCTCATAAGCTGGATAAGCGTTGGTGAAAGCTGCGCCAAAAGCTCATAAATGGGCTTTTCGGAAGCGCAAACCGCATCTACGTCAACGCCGAGATCGGTGAGCTTGCCATCTTTGTTGATAAGCTTAATGATTTCGGGAGCGTAGGTGTTGACAAGGTTGTTAAGCGATTCATATGTGATATCTACCGCTTTACCCTCGTCGGTAACATAGGTGAAAACATCGTCGCTCTTGTCGGCGGCAAATGCACTCATGCCGACGGAGCAGGTTGTTACCACCATTACCACAGCCAAAAACAGGCTGAGTAATCGTTTGCTCGTTTTCATAATCATCTCTCCTTTTTTATGATTTGGGAACATAAACATGCCCTCAGTAAGCGCACGGGTATTTGCTTGGCAAAGCAGTTTGTGAACGAAGTGTTAACAAATCGCCTTGCAGGGCGCAAAATGCCCACACGCACGAACAATACACTATATTTATACCAAATATAAAAGCGGAAGTCAACACTTTTTTTTGATTTTTTTAACAAATTGTGAACAAACAGCGGCGATTATATGTAAATCATTTCCTAAAATGGGCGAATTTTTGACCTGTCTTTCGTTATGCCTGCATAAAAACGGCGTTCAAAACAAGATATTTTCGGGCAAGTAAAACGCCCTGCCGAAATTGTTGATTTTTGAAAAATATTGCTGAAAAATATACAAGATGTTGTTGTGTAAAGGGCTTTGCATTTACGAAAACTACCCTCTGTAATGGGTTACGAAATTGTTACACGGTAAACTTTTTGTAAGAAATCTATGAACAAATTGTAAATTTTTCAGTGTTTAATTTGCACAAAATCGCACTTGTAATTTCGTAAAAACTGCTGAAAAGTTCGTTTCGACTTTGTTCGTGTTGACTTTTTTATTGCCTTGTGTTTTAATATTTAATGAATGGAGTAATATTCGTTTTTGTAAACACCTGTTCACATTCGGTGCGCCGCAACGCACGCTTCCGCTCTGTTCGGATTGCCCGTAGGTCAGAGAGTCGGTGTGTGAACATTCTATGAATAAAACTTCATTGTGTTTAAAATTTTCACGGAGGTAAAAATTGTGAAAACAAAATTTGGCAAGAAATTGCTTGCTTTGTTTCTTGCAGTTCTGATGGCGCTCACTGCTTTCACAGGCGCCTTCTCAGCCTATGCGGCCTCCGCCGACCCTTCTTATCATGACGATGCACTTAAGGCAAATGCCTTGGCTTGGGTTGAGCTCACGGACGAGCAAACCTGCGCGGCTCTTCTTGATTATGTGGACGACATTCTTTACGATCTTAAAATGCCCGTTTCACTCAGCGGAAACTATGTTGTAGTTTCCGTTAATTTAAACGGCACGCTCGACAGTGTCAGCGGTCTTCTTGATATAGTTGATCAGCTCAAACCCACTGTTGATCAGGCAAACGGCTTGGGTAAAGATCTTAAAAACATTACCCTCAGCCCGCTCGCAGGTATGTCTTACACGAAGGTTGACGGCAACTGGCCGGCATGCGGTAAAGATTACAGAGCCAACAATTCCGCGAAAAGCATTGTCAAAGCCCTTTTGAATGTTGTTTATAACAATGTGTCAAACTGGGACGGCGGCCATGCAATCGTTAACCAGCTCCTCAGAGGTTCTTTAAGCCTGCCTCTTAACCTTAACATTTACAGTATCCTTAACAATGCTGCAAAACTTGGTATGAAAGACGGCTATGAAAAGAACCTTGTTTATAACATTATTGTTAAGCTTCTCACCGAAAACACCACTTGGTACACAAGCGACGAAGCTACTAAAATGTATAACAATGAAAGCGGCTACGATCTTGACACCATGCTTTTCAGATCTTTGCAGAATGAACTTCTTCGCAAGATCAATGTAAATGTAACTTATGCAGACGGCACAAGCTCTCAGTCACGCTACGCCGCAGGTCAAAAAGACCCCGGCCTTTGCTACACTCCGGACGGTAATGTTTACCTTTTCCAGTATGACGGCAACGGCGACGGCGCAGATGATGCAAATCTTACATTGACACCGAGCACAACGCTCTTTAAGTTTTCTTACGATGCGTTGGGCATTGCCTGGAAAACGGTTCTTCAGCCCACCCTTAAGCTCCTCAACTCGGCGATTAAGGATTATGACTGGGATTATATGGAATGGTTCCTCGGCAAGGGCAAAACCTGGGATTACTCAAATCCTGCCGCCAACTATTCCGCCGCTAATGTTCAGGCTTGGGCTAAAGACTACGGTCTTAACCTTGACGATGTTAAGGCAGATCTCACTTATGACAGAAGCGTTGTAGCAAACGCTGTGTATAATTGGAGAGATATTGATTCCACGAAGCTCTTTAACGAACTTCGCAGAAGCCCGCTTATGGTTTATTACTTCAAGGCGGAAACCGGTCCTCTTAACACAAACCTTAAGTGCACCGGCACTCCCAATATCGATGCGTTCATGGCAAATCAGTATGGCAATTACAGCAATATCCTTGCAGGCCTTAATGATTTCCTTGTTGCAGCGGTTAAGGATTTCCTTCCCGATTATGCAGGCGCAGCTTCTCTTCAAACAATCAATACGAATGATGCCAAAACAATCGGCAAAACTCTTGTTGCAAACGCACTGAAAGTTGTTCAGTACGTCGGCGATGCAACCGATAAGAACATTCTTTCTTCGTTCTATCACACAAGCGGCGATTCGGCTGTTCTTTCCGAGTCTAATCTCGAAAGCGCAATGGTTCCGTTCCTCATCGCTTGCCTTCAGAATAACATTCAGGATCTTAAATCCATCCACTATGATAAGTGGGATAAATGTGATGACGCAGAAGGCGTTGCAGCAGTTATTCTTCAGGAGCACCTTGCATTTATTCTTCCTCAAAACGACTATTCACAGTTCTTAACTGTGGGCAGCGACGGATATTATGATATATCTATGGAAACAATTTATGCAATGTGCCGCGATGCCGTTGGCTATGTTATGATGCAATATGTTCCGATCACCGATAAAAAAGGTACGGCATGGAGCATTTATAATGTTAAATCTGTTCAAACTTATGACGAACAGGTTGCCGAAGGCACAGATATCTTCAGCATTCTTAATTCCGTAATCGTATATTATGCAAAGGATAAGGGTGTTGGTCCTCTTCTCGGTTGTGCAGATTCAAACGGTAACAGCTTGATTACTCTGGACAATACACTTTGGAAGAATATAGATATTATCGCAAATAAGCTTCTCCCCGTTCTCGGTGAGCTTCAATTCGGCACAGCTTCAAAGCGTGGCGCACTTGATTCTCATGCGCTTATTATGGATGACCTGGTAACAGGCGCTCTTAATATCGCAAGCACCCACTCCGCAGACGGTGAGCAGGTAGGCGGCGTAACAAACTTTATTTACAGATTGGCAACAATCATTAACGCTCCCACTATTGCAACAAAGGGCGTAGACCTCAGCGTTTACGATGTTCTTAAAGAACTCCTGAACGGTTTCCTTAATGCCCGCAGCACAAATCAGCCGCTGTATGGCAAGAATATTATTCCGGATGTTTCCGGCGATAATGTAAATAAGCCGTTCCACAACCTTGTTCAGAGCAGCGTTATTGCAGGCACTTCCGATGATGCTTCCAATTTCGGCGTTATCTCAAGCGCAATTGTTAATATTGTTCAGTTCGCCGGCGTATTCTCCAGCTATCCCGACACTGTTTGGAAGGGCGCTATGTTCGTTGTTCAGTCCGTTGCAAGCTTGCTTAACGGATTCCTTCCTCAGCTTCAAAACTATAAGGTTAGCAACCTTGATGCTAAGCTTGCGGAAAGCGTTGCTAAAGGCTACACTGCAGGCAACACTCTGACAAATACTGTCAACCTGGAGAACCTCGGTAAAGGTATCAACCGTTTCACAATTAAAACGGATGGTTCCACCGAAGAACTCGGCCGCTCTTGGATTAAGATTAAGAGCATTAAGGCCGATAAGGGCACATGGACCTTTACGGGAGACACTTCCGCAACCCTCGATCCCGAGGCAAGAGGTTCTATCGGCATAAGCGGTTCTCTTACCGCAGATGAACTCGGCTCAACAAATGCAGCTGTTGTTACATTCACGGTTACATATCAAATCGTCGGCAAGGACGGCAAAGCATATTCTGATGAATATACAAGCGACTTTACCAGAACGATGTATTACTATGTATCCGCTCAAAAGGATCTGTATTCACAAACCTACAGCAGCGATTCTGCAACAGGCTTTGCTGAAAACCTCACCGGTGTAAACAAAAAAGGCACCACGATCTCCACGACGGATAAAATTGCCGGCGCGGCAAGAACGCAGGATTACCTTATTGTTCCCAATAATATCGCTGTTTCAACAGACGATCCGGCTGCGGTTTCCAACTCCACCGTATATCTTAACCGCGCAAGTAAAACAACTTCTAACATCAGATTTGAAGCTTATATTACTTCCGGCGGTCAGGAATATGTTGCAGCTGCGGCAGATCCTGCAACAGGTAACCTTGTTAATACATCTTGGTATGATTACTATCAATATGAGTACACCACCAAAACTTTGGAAGACGGCTCAACCTTAAAGGAAATCGTTTATGATGAAAACGGTAATCCTAAGGGTGCTTGGGTAACCGCCGAAGATAAGCTTCTCAGCAGAGCTGACGCTGTAAATCTTGTCGCAACGGATAATACGGTTCCCGAATGCAGGCAGCATATTGTTTGCTCTTTTGATGCAATCACAACCACAGGTGTAAACGGTTACATCCCCGCAAGCATCATTGCAGACAGAAATAACGACGGTTCTTATAACTGCGTTTATATTTCCACAACCGGCTCAGGCGATTACAGTGTGGCCATCAATAAGGGAATCAAGGGCAGCGCAACAGCTTCCACCGGTTCTCAGGGCCTTGTATTCTCCATCACTCCCGGCTCAATGTCCGCAACCAGCACAAAGCTCGACTTTGTTGAATGGGATAAAGACCACAGCATTAAGCAGGGCCGCAGCGATGTTAAACTTCGCGTTGTAACCGATAAGGGCTATAATCTTGCAACAAATCTTATCGTCGGCGATCTTTCCGATGTTCCCACATCCGAAAGCCTTTATAACACCGGCGCAGAGTTCCTGAATAACTACACGGCTGCCGATGCAAAGGCTCCCGAATATTATAACTATTATAAGGAAGCAGTTATGCAGGCTCTTTCCACAACTGCAACCGTGCTTACTGCCGATAACGCAGCAGGCCTCGGCTCTCAGAAAGCTAACTTTGCAAAAACTTCCAACACAACCAATGTTGTCGGCGAAGTAGCATATGCCCCCGCAACGGCAGATGTTATGAGCAGTTCAAACTTTGCAAGCCTTAAAGCTTCCGCAGTTGTTAAGGATGGCGTATTCTATCTCACTCATTACACCGATGCAAACGGTGAAGAGGTATTCGCTAATCCTGTTTACGGTAACACCAAGCTCGCAGATGCCGATGTTACCAAAGCAAACGAAACCGTTTCCGTTATGGTAAACGGTGCCGCAACAGATCTTGATGTTTACACGGTTAATGCAACCGGCGTTAAGGTTGTTAAGGTTGACGGCGTATGGCATTTCGTTAATGCCGCAGCTTATGAAACCGAATGGCAGGATGCAGGCTCGGGCACAGCTCCTTATTTTGAAGCTCCCTATCTTGCAACCACAACCACTCAGGTTAAAGACAGCGCCGGCTCTCTTGTTTACTCAGCTGTTGAATACACTCATAACAATGCCGATAACAAGGCAGTTGCCGCATCGGATGATTGGGTTGTAATGTATGCAAATACACAAAATCAAATCGTTCCCGGCACAGCCTCCAGAGGCACTGTTGCAGCAGTAAACGATAAGGTAACTTATGCTAAGGAACTTCTTGATGCAAATCTGAATGTTTCCTATGCAACGAATGTTTACAATAATGTTTACGTTCTTAGAACCGGTCTTAATAATGTAAACTTCGATGTTGTTAAGTATGAGCAGATGGCAAGCGCAGGTCGCAGTGCAGAAGCTCTTATCAATGTAGATCTTTACAGGGATTATTATTATACTCCCGAAGGCGGCGAAAAAACGCTTGTATTCAGCTCTCTTGATTCTGAGAAAGATGATGCTCTTAAAGCATACAATACCGCCAATAATGCAAACCGCAGCTTCAGAGATTTCGAAGCCGTTGTTGATTACAGCAAGGCTGTCGTAACCTCCACCGCTTCCACCTTTGAACTTCGTGAAGCTCTTCGTAACTTCAACGATTATATGGCAAAGGTTCTTGAGCGTGGCTATGTTCCGGCTCAGATTGAGCAGGAAATCCGTTGCGCGGTTGCCGGTAAGAACAGCACAGGCTCTGCTTCGCTTGATATTTCAACAATTGATGCAGATCCCGATGCTAAAACTTACACTGTTGGCAACACCACTTACACAGCATCCTCCAACCCGGATGGCGTAACCTATTCGGATGAGAGCTGGTCTGCATTTATTGATGCACTCTATGATGCTGTTGATGCAGTAAACTTCCAGTCGCGCCTTTATAAGCACCAGGATATTTCCCCGTTCGTTCCTTCCGATAAGGATAACTACACGCTTTGCATTTCCAACCTCTATACAATGAGGCAAAAGCTTATGCTTGCAGAAAACGGACTCACGGAAAAATCCGCTGAACCTCAGCCGCCGGTATCTTCCGGCCACAGCGTATCTGCTTATATCGGCGCAATGACAACTCCTACGGATACAGAAGGTAAGTACGCAGTAACAGGCGCAGTTGTTTCCATTGATGTAAACGGCAAGGCTGTTACGGCAACCACCGATGATTCCGGTAAGTTCACTCTTACGGATGTTCCGGATGGCACTTACACAGCAACCGTAACCTATAAGTATGGCTTCACAAGAACCTTCACCATCACCGTAAACGGTGCTGATGTTGCTTCTTCAACCATGGTAGGTATCGTTGCCTGCAACTGGGATGGCAATACTGTTGTTAATGCAAAGGATAAATCGTCTTACTTGGCTGCTTCCGGCACAAGACAGGGTTCAGACGGCTACGATGTAGGCGTTGACCTTGACAGAAACGGAACAATCAACACCAAGGATAAAGCTATTTATCTTGCATTTGCAGGTTACAAAGATAGCGATATAAGCTATACGGATGTAACTGTTAAATAATAAGTGTGTGCTTTTGTTTAACATATATTGATTTTATCGGGCATTCGGCGGAGAAATCCGCCGAATGTTCGGCCGATATTCGCGTTATGCGAAAATTTGTTTTAACGGAGAAGCTGTAAATGCAACTTGAAAAATTCAAAAGGAAATTATCGGTTGCATTGGCATCCGTTCTTACCTGCACTTTAATCATATCGTTTTTTAATATATACGGAGCGGCCGCAGATGGTCCGATTTCTTCTGTTGGCACGCAGACGCCGGTAATGTTCGCGCAATTCACGGATTCCTCCGGCCAAACAGCAGACGGCAATGCATTAACGCCCGGCACATATGAAATGGTTTTGCGGGTTGATGATCTTGCATCAATCTCTCAAATGCAATTCACCGCTTCTTATGACCCGGCGCTCCTGGCCTTTTCCGATGGGTCTTTGCCCCTCGCCTCGGCCACCGGCCTGAATATAAATGCGGTGCAAAGTGAATTTTCAAACGGTTCCTTTGTGTTTGCCTATAATTCAGGCAATTATGATTCAAATTCGGCTCTCGCCGCAAACGGTGCCGAATTGTTAAGAATCAATGTAACTGTGTCTGATAATAACGATACCGCTGTAGATATGAACACTGCTTTGCAGGTAGACAAAAATCCGAATCGAACCTTTATCGAAGTGGATTACGGCGATGTAACCGTTTCGGGAACATCGTATTTCTATAAATGCTATGCGTTAAGCACGGCATCCGATTTTAACGGAGAGGTTCATCCCATGAAGTGTGACCTCTCTCCCGAATTGGCCACCGGCCATTCGGTTTCGGCATATATCGGCGCATTAGCTGCGCCGAGCGATGAATATGGCTCCTACCCCGTAACAGGGGCACAGGTTTCTGTTGAAGTCGGCGGCGAAACGGTAACGGCGGAAACGGATGAATCCGGAAAGTTCATTTTTAATAATGTTCCTGCCGGCTCTTACACCGCAACCGTTTCTTATAAATACGGCTTCACGCGCACCTTCACAATTGAAGTGGCAGATTCCGATGTTGAATCTTCAACAATGGTTGGCATTGTTGCCTGCAATTGGGATGGTAACAACACTATCAACGCTAAGGATAAATCGTCATATATAAGCCTCTCCGGTTTTAGGTCTGAGGATGACGGTTATGATGTCGGCGTTGACCTTGACAGAAACGGAACCATAAATACTAAAGACAAGCAAATTTATCTTGCTTTTGCAGGATATAGTTCAGAAAACCTTACTTACACAGATACTGTTGTTAGTTAAGCGGAGGTAATTTAATGAAAAGCTTTAAAAAAGCTTTGGCTGTGTTGCTCTCTGTATTGATGGTGGCTTTCAGCTTCCCTCTCACTTCGTTCGCACTCCCGAATCCGGATAATGCAGACGGCAGATACAGCTATGACGATGACGTTGTTCTTCACACCTATGTTGTGGATTATGACGGCACCGATTCTTGGGGTTACACATCCAACTACTACTATGATGTAGTAGAATCGGGTGCAGTTCCCACATATGATTTGAAACACTTAAAGAAGTCTGACCTTAAGTCGGAAGACGGCACATTTGCACTTGTTGTTACAGTTGAAAATGTTGACACGGCAGACTGTCTTTCCATCATTTGGAAATATGCAAAAGGCCTTGCAAATAACGATGTTATCCCTGCAAGCTATGCAGGCAAAAGAAATAAGCTTACAACCGGTGAAGCTGCCGGTAAATCTTGTGTTCTTGGAACATGGGGCGACTCAAACACCGATATTGACGCTTCCGATGTAAGTGGTATCAACCTTCGTGCCAGCGTTCAGTCACTTGCTGTTATTCTTAACGCAACTCCTCATGAACCTTGGCCGAATTCTTATCAGCAAGACGAAGAAAATACCGAATCTATCTATAAGGGTCAGTTCCTTGCAGCTTTCGGTCTTCAAATGCAGACTGATGAAGTTGATTTAACAGAGGCACTTCCTCTTTACAATAGTTCGGGCGATACATTCATTAACACAACTCCCGGTGCCGATGATAAGGACCTTGTTGTTTATGGTGCAACTAATGACCAGGAAACAGGTCCCTCACCCAGAACTAAGTTCATTATGCCTGAATGGGGTCTTCAGCCTGAAGAAACCTCAACAGATGTAACTTATACTTACAACTATTTTGGCGGCAGCAAATCAGAAACTGTTACTGTTCCTGCCGATCAAGCACCAACAGCTCCGGAGAACACACCTGCAGTAGGACCCAAATCGGACGGCGCAGGCAAACACACCACCAAGACTTATTCTTGGCCCGCTTTCGTTGAAGGCACAACAACCTATGATGAAATCGAAACGGTAAACACCGTTGCTTGCGATATGCACGAAACCGAAGCTGCAGTTCCCGCAACTCACACAACACCTGGTAAAACAGCTGTTCAAACGTGCTCTGTTTGCGGCTACACCACAGGCGGCGAGGTAATTCCTGCAGATGCAAGTGCTCATGATTGGAAGGTAACAAGCCAAACCGATTCAACCTGCAAGGTTCCGGGCGAAATTCACTACAGCTGCGTATGCGGCGAAACAAAGACCGAGTATAAAGATCTCGATCCTAACAACCATACAAATATCGTAACAGACGATGCTGTTGCTGCAACTTGCGTTGCAACCGGTTTAACAGCAGGTTCTCACTGCGCAGATTGTAATGTTGTAATCGTTGCTCAGCAGCAAACTCCTATTGATAAGAACAACCATGTTGGCGAAATCAAAACAGGCGTTAATGCTAAGGAAGCAACTCGCGGCGAAGACGGCTACACAGGCGATTCTGTATGCGCAGCTTGCAACGATGTAGTTGAAAAGGGTCAGGTTATCCCTGCAACAGGCGTTATGATCACTGTTAATGCTTCCGATAAGGGAACAACAACTCTTAACGGCGCGGCTACAACAGGCGCAGCTCAGAAGGTTGCTTATGAGAAGGAATACACCCTCACCGCAACTCCTGCTGCAAACGCTAAGTTTGTTGGTTGGGAAGTAAACGGCAAGCTCGTTTCTAACCAGGCTACTTACACAACTGCTGCTTTCGCAGATGTAACTTACACACCTGTATTCGCAGCAGATGAAGCTAAGGCATTCAATGTAACATTCGTTGACCAGTTCAACAATGTTATCGCTAAGCTCAGCAATGAAGAAGTAGCAGCACTTGATGCTATGCCTACTCCTTATGAATATAAGGGCTTCACCTTCAAGGGCTGGAGCATGGATCTTGATGCAGTTAAGGCTCTCCAGGGTGCTGCAACAGTAGTTGCTTCTTACTCTAAGGATGAGGCTGCTTCCTACACCGTAACGGTTCCGGAAGGCTGCACAATCGCTGTTGGCGGCCAGGATATGGGCACAACGGCAACTGTTTCTCATGATGCTAAGGTAACTGTTAAGGCAGCTAACGAAGGCACATGGAAGATCAACGGCAAGGATGCCGCTTACGGCAACGAATACACATTCTTCGTAACAGCTGATGTTAACGTTGAATTTGTTGAAGGCGCTGTAACAGCTCAGCCCGTTGTAACCGCAGTTGCAGCTGAAAAGCTTGCAGCTAACAAGGCAAGATTCCTTGCAACACGTTCCGTTCCTGAAGATTACAATCTTCTTGAATCCGGTTTCGTATTCGGCAAGGATGTTGCTGACACAGCTTCACTCGTTCTTGAAAATGTAGGCAACGGCGCTTACATCTATAAGAACAGCAACACCGCAGCAGACGGCCAGTTCGCTCTTACTCTTAAGACAACTGCTTCTTCTGTTTCGGCTCGTGCATACATCATCGTTGAAAAAGACGGTGTGTCACAGGTAATTTACGCAGAACCGCAAACTGCTACTCTCGGTGCTTAATTTAGTTTAAGCATGAAATCGGCAGGGCTTCGGCTCTGCCGTATCAATAAACTAAACGGAGGTCTTTCATAATGAAAGAAGTTTACACAAAGCCCGTTGTAGAAGTTGAGCAGTTCCTCTCTGTTGATGTTATCACAACATCCACAGAAGAAGGCTACATTGAGTTCTAAGTAACTTCTGCAACTTGTTTTCCGCTTTCCCGCAAGAAAACGGAAATTTGCAAAATTAAATCGCAAGATTTGGGAGGGCGCTTCGGCGCCCTCTTTTTTTGCGCCTTTTTTGCTAAAAGCACCGTTGCAACATATATTGCCGTTCCCCGGCGCCGAAACAAGCACCGTGCCGATGCAATTTGCTTTTCAAACCACAAAAGGCATGGCGGTTGTTTATCCTTTTCCCCAAAAAGCAAGCGCATTTCGGGAATCTGCTATTCAGTTTAAACGGTGCTTTGGCAACAAATTCGCCTTTCTCCTCGCGGGAAGTGGCTCAAGCGCTCGGATAAGGGGGTGGAAACAAGTGGTATACGGCATTGCAACAGTGCTCCTCACAAGTTCACCCCCGTTTCGCCGCGAATTAACAACTCTTGCCGCTTGACCTTACAGTGCGTTTATGATAAAATAAAAAAGCGGCAAATGCCGCCTTGCTCCTGCACGGCTGCGCAGGGCTTGCCTTATTTATTTTGCAGTCGGAAAGGTTAATGCACCTAATGGCAAAAAATAAAAAAGCGGCAAAAGCCGCTTCCGTTGATAAAAAAATAATCAGGCAATCCGCAAAGGAAATGTTTGAAAATCATAAGGGCGGAATTATCGCAATCGCCGTGCTGGCTGTTGTTATAATTGCGCTGATTATCGCCGTTGCCTGGGCTTCAAGCGATTCAAATCAATATAAGCTTTTTAATCAATTCGTGCCTTCGCAGTTGACTGATGATGCCACGGGAATCACTTTCTATGCAGAAAAGAACCCCGATTTTGTTTACGATGCCGAAACAAGCAATGTGCTTAATTCATTGAAGTATTATTATTATCCGGGCGGCGACACCTCGCACGAAAAAATGTATCTTTCAAACGGCACCTATTATTCCGAGGAAAAAGGCAGCGTGCATGTTGATGTCGGCTTTGTTTTGGCCGGATTGAAAAATATAAATAAGCTCACCACCGGTCTGAAAATCGGTGCCGGCATTCTTGCCGCAGTTGTTGTGGCTGTGCTCATTTGGCTTTATTATCTTTCCTATAAAAAGCATGAGCAGGCCGAAAAGGAAAAAATCAGAAAGCGCTTTAATCAAAATCAAAAGCCCAAAGAGATTAAAGGCAAATCAAATAAATAATAAAAGGAGGCTCCTCGGAGTCTCCTTTTATTATTTCGCCGCAGCGAAACAGAAAAGCAGCCGGCGAAAATCGCCGACCGCTTAAAAATTTCAGTTGATTTTACTTTCTGTTTTATTAAACAAGCTTTCTGCCCATCAAAACGCCGTGAACGGAAGCCATCATCAAGCCTCTTGTCCATCCGCTTGAATCGCCGAGGCAGTGAAGCCCCTGAATGTTTGTGTTGAAATCCGTGTCCATCTTAACTCTGTTTGAATAAAACTTCAGCTCAGGGCTGTAAAGCAGGGTTTCGTCGCCCGCAAAGCCGGGCACAACATGGTCCATTGCGTGAATAAAGTTGATGATGTTGGTCATTGCGCGATAAGGCATTGCCGCCGTAATGTCTCCTGCAACCGCATCGGGAAGAGTGGGGCGCAGGTTGCTTTGCGAAAGCTCCTTTTGCCAAGTGCGCTTGCCCTCAAGAATATCGCCGAAGCGCTGCACAAGAATATGGCCGTCGCCGAGCATATTGGTCAGCTCGCCAACCTTTTGCGCATATGCAATCGGCTGGTTAAACGGCACGGAGAAGTTGTGGGAGCATAAAATTGCCAGGTTTGTGTTTTGGCTTTTAAGCTCTTTATATGAATGGCCGTTAACAACGGCAAGGTCGTTGTCGTAATTTTCCTGCGCCACAAAGCCGCCGGGATTTTGGCAGAATGTGCGCACCTTGTTTTTAAACGGCTTCGGATAGCCCACAAGCTTTGATTCATAAAGCACATCGTTGATTTTTTCAATAATTTCGTTGCGCACCTCAACACGAACACCTATGTCTACCGTGCCGGGCTGATGGGCGATACCGTGGTCTGCGCAAAGCTTTTCAAGCCAATCCGCGCCTCTTCTGCCGGTGGCAACAACGGTGTCGGCCGCATAAATTTCCTCGCCGTTTTCAAGGCGAACGCCGAGGCATTTTTCGCCGTCCAAAATTAAATCGCTGCATTGGCTGTCAAACAAAATATCAACGCCCTGTGCAATCAAATATTTTTCAATGTCAAAATAAAGGTCGTGTGCCTTTTCCGTGCCTAAATGGCGAATCGGGCAGTCAACCAATTTAAGTCCCGCCTGAATGGCGCGCTTGCGGATCTCCTTAACCTCTTCCGTGTTGCCGATACCTTCAATATGAGTGTCTGCGCCAAATTCAAGGTAAATTTTATCCGTGTAGTTAATCGTTTCCTGCGCCAAATCCTCGCCGATAAGCTCGGGCAGATTGCCGCCCACCTCATAGGAAAGCGAAAGCTTGCCGTCCGAAAACGCACCGGCTCCGGAAAATCCTGTTGTGATATGGCAATAGGGCTTGCAATTCATGCATTTGCCTGTTACTGCCTTGGGGCATTTTCTTTTTTCAACGGATTTGCCCTTTTCAATTATTATAATGCTTTTTTTGCTGCCTTTTTTTATCATTTCGATTGCGGTAAAAATACCGGCAGGGCCTGCGCCCACTATTGCAACATCATATTTTTTCATAATTTCACCATTTAAAAATATTTAAGCATAAAATTAGCTGCCTTTGCATTCCGTTGAACTGAGGAATACCTGGCAGCTTTGCTTACGGCTATATAATATCATATCTTATTTTACTTGTCAAACCCAAAAAGGTGTGATATTATTGTATGCGAAAAAGTTTGGCGTTTTTGGCGCGGAAACGGGGGAAATGAATATGAAAGAATATAATGTGCTGCAATACGGCGCTGCCGGAGACGGTAAAACAAATGATGCCTTTGCAATTCAGCACGCAATTGATGATTGTGCAAAAAGCGGCGGGGGCACGGTTGTGCTGCAAAGCGGCTTTGTGTTTTACAGTGATTCGGTGCGCCTTAAAAGCAATGTTAATTTGCACATTCAAAAGGGCGCGGTGCTTAAAGCCACTTCTAATATAGACGGCTATATTCGCCCCAATAAATTGATAAACGACCCGAAAACGGCGCTTATCGGCAACCCTGTAACGGGGAAGCCGAGCTTTGTTTTCATTTATGGTTTTGAGGCGGATAATTGCACGATCAGCGGCGAGGGCACGATTGATGCAAACGGCCACGCCTTTGTGCAGCGCAAGGATCAATATTATGTTACCGGTGAGTTTTATCCCCGCCCAACGGTGATTTACATAGAAAAAAGCAATCATATCACTTTTAAGGATTTTGTGGTTAAGGATGCTCCGTTTTGGACTCTTCATCCGGCGGGCTGCGATGATGTGCTTATAGACAGAATCAGAATTTTAAACGATCTTGATGTTGCAAACAGCGACGGTATAGACCCCGATCATTGCTCAAACGTGCGCATTTTGGGCTGCCATGTAACCTGCGCCGATGATTGCATTTGCCTTAAAACCTCAAAGGGCAACAGTGAATACGGCCCCACGGAAAATGTTATTATAGACGGCTGCACGCTTGTGTCCACCTCCGCTGCAATAAAAATCGGCACGGAGGGCGTCGGCGATTTCAGAAACATCATTGTTTCAAATTGCACTATCAGCCGTTCAAACAGAGGCCTTTCAATTCAAATCAGAGACGGCGGCAATGTTGAAAATGTTTCCTATTCAAACATAGTTATCGAAACACGCCGCTTTTGCCCGGATTGGTGGGGAACGGCAGAGCCGATAACGATAACAAGCTTCAACAGAGATGAAAACACAAAAAGCGGCAAGGTTAAAAACATTCGCTTTTTCAATATCACGGCAAAGGGCGAAAACGGTGTTTTAATTCACGGCAGCCCGGAAAATCCGATAGAGGATGTAACATTTGAAAACTGCCGAATTTGCTTAACCAAAACAAGCAAATGGCCCTGCGGCGCTTATGATTTGCGCCCGTGCCTTGATTGGGGCGTTGAAAAATACGATAACTCGGCGTTTTTTATAAGAAATGCCAAGGATATAACCGTTATGAAAACAAAAACCTCTTGGGGCACTCTTTGCGATGAATATGCAAGTGCAATCGATGCCAAGGATGTTGAAAATCTGGAGCTTATCAGGTTTGAAGGCAGCGCGGCAAGGGCTGAGGCAGAGGATATTAAGCTTGAAAATGTGCGCCTTGTTAAGTGATTCTGCGTTTGTTGCGATAATATAAATTATTTTAAGATTTCTTGATTTATCCTAATTCTGTCTCTTATACACATCTCCGAGCCCACGAGAC
>ERZ652152.182-NODE-182-length-34180-cov-11.3971_pt1 | contig 34180 bp, 31 predicted proteins | sample MGYA00514757_ERZ652152 | MGnify/ENA metagenome assembly ERZ652152
GTAAAAAGGGGCTGTTGCGCCAAATGCTGTGCAACAGCCCCCATGGTTTTATATCACATCTTCTCCGGCACGTTGATCTTGAACATGGTCAGCACGTTGAAGATGACGTTCTTCACGCCGATGCACAGGGCCAGACGGGCCTGCTGCACAGCGGGGTCTGCGCCCTGAATGCGGCAGTTGCCGTAGAATCGGTGGAAGGCGCTGGCCAGATCAATGACGAAGCGGTTGATGCGGCTGGGGTCGTACTTTTCGGCAGCCATGACGATCTCCTGCGGGAAGGCTGCCAGCATACGGATCAGATCCATCTCGGAAGGCTCGGTGAGCAGGGCCGCGTCCACCTTCTCGGCACCGGCAAACTCTACGCCCTCGCTCTCCATCTTTTTCAGGATGGAGCAGATGCGGGCGTGTGCATACTGCACATAGTACACGGGGTTATCGTTGTCGGTCTTGACGGCCTGGTCCAGGTCAAAGTCGATGCCGCTGCCGGCGTCGTGCATGTTGAACAGGAAGCGTGCGCTGTCGATGGGCACTTCCTCCAGCAGGTCGGTCAGGGTGATGGCGTTGCCGGTGCGCTTGGACATGCGGACAGGCTGGCCGTCGCGCATCAGGTTGACCATCTGCATCAGCACCACGTCCAGATCTTCGCCGTGCAGGCCGATGGCATCCATGGCACCCTTCATGCGGGCCACATGGCCGTGGTGGTCTGCGCCCCACACGTCAATGGCCTTGGCAAAGCCGCGGGTAGCCAGCTTGTTGTAATGGTAAGCGATATCGGCGGCAAAGTAGGTGGGGATGCCGTTGGCGCGCACCAGCACTTCGTCCTTGGCTTCCTCCTCGGTGCCGTCCTCGGTCTTTTTCTTGTTGACGGTACCGTACTTCGCAGCATACTGGGCACTGCGGTACATGATGGCACCGTCTTCTGCCTTATAGCAGGCACCCAGTTCCAGCAGCTTGTCCACCACGGCCATCACCGCGCCGGACTCGTGCAGGGTGCTCTCGTGGAACCACACATCGTAGTCGATGCGGTACTTGCCCAGATCGCGCTTGAGGGCGGCAATGTTCTTGGGCAGAGCGTAGGCCACCAGTGCATCCTTGAGGGCTGCAAAAGCCTCGCTCTCGAACAGGGCTTCCTCGCTCAGGCCCTTGCAGGCGGCCACGTACTCGTCGCCGTGGATGTCGGCGAACTCACCGGCCAGCACCTTGATGTCGCCGCCCTGATAGCACTCGGCGGGCAGCGGATAGGCTTCTTCGCCGCAGTACTTCTGCAGGTAGCGCACGGCCAGGCTCTTACCGAACTTCTGGATCTGGTTGCCGGCGTCGTTGATATAGAACTCGCGGGTCACATCATAGCCGGACCAGTCCAGCACAGCGGCCAGGCAGTCGCCCAGTGCGCCGCCGCGGGCGTTGCCCATGTGCATGGGGCCGGTGGGGTTGGCAGAGACGAACTCCACGTTGTACTTTGCACCCTTGCCGTGGTCGGTGCGGCCATACTCCTTGTTGGCGCAGGCACCCAACACCACGCTGGCCCAGAAGCCCTGGGACAGGAACAGGTTGATGAAGCCGGGGCCGGCCACTTCCACCTTGGCGAACACGCTGTTCTCGATGGAGGGCAGGTGAGTCAGAATGGCGTCTGCGATCATCTTCGGGGCCTTGCGCCAGGTGCGGGCACCGGCCATGGCGATGTTGGAAGCGATGTCGCCGTTCTTGGTATCGGCCGGGATCTCCACGATAAAGGCGGGCAGCTCCGCTTCCGGCAGAGCGCCATCGGCCATGGCGGCCTTGGCGGCAGCGGTCAGCAGAGCGCGTGCCTCGTCCAGCGCAGCCTGACGGGGGTTGTAGTTCTGATAGGTCTTTTCAAATTCAGTCATTGGTCGGATTCCTTTCACAGTCTGGGGGAATATCTCAATTTACGTGGGTCACGGTCACTTCAAGGCGGTTGCGGCTCACAAGGTCGGCGCTGTTGGCATCCAGCAGGTAGCCAAACTTCGCTGTGCCGCCCTTTTCGGTCAGTCCGCAGACGATCTCGTCGGCGGTCACGCCCAGCGTCATGGAGCCGTAGCCGGTCTCGTAATGGCAGAGGTTGCGCTTGCCCTTTTCAATGATCAGCTGGGTGCCTGCCCCGCCGCCTTTGCCAAACCGCAGCATCGCCACGCGGCTGCCGTCGGCGGCAATTTTCAGGGTGGTGGTGCAGCCCTCGTAGCCGGTGGTCTCGGTCTCTTTATAGGTAATATAATAGCTGTCGCCCTTCTGCACAAACTGGCCCCGGGTCATCAGCTCGACGAATTCTTCCTTTTCGTCGGCCTCCACCGGCTCCTCCACATGCTGCTCGATGCGGCTCTTGATGCGGATGATATAATCTTCCTTCAACGGTTTGCTCACGTTTTCGTTCCTTATCAATATTTGTCAATGGCGATCTGGTCCACCGGGCCGCCCTTGTACTCGCCCAGGAACAGGTCTGCCGTCTGCACAAAGCTGTCCGGCACATCGCTGACGTAGAAATGCGCCTGGCCCTCCTGCTCCTGTGCGGCGCGCAGGCCACGCTCGGAGAGGGTGCGTTCCAGGTGGTGAGCGGCGGTCTTGGCCGGGTCCACCAGCGTCACACTCTGGCCCATGAATTCACCGATCATGGTCTTGAGCAGCGGATAGTGGGTGCAGCCCAAAATCAGGGTGTCCACCCCGGCGTTGCGCACACCGGTCAGGTACTGGGCAATGACCAGCTTCGTCACCTGCTGTTTGGTCTCCTCGCTGTGATCCACATAGCCGGCTTCCACCAGAGGCACGAACAGCGGGCAGGCCTGCGCGGTGATCTCCACGCCGGGCACCAGCTGGCGCAGCAGCTTCTCATAGCTGCGGGAGCGGATGGTGGCCGCCGTGCCGATGACGCCGATGCGGCGGTTGCGGGTGGCAAAGGCCGCTTCCCGCGCGGCAGCATCCACCACGCCCAGGTACGGCACCGGCAGCCGGGCCGCTTCGGCAGCCGGGTAGGTGCTGGACACGGTACCGCAGGCCGCCATGATGCACTTTACATTTTTCGAAAGCAGGAACGCGATGTCCTGCCGGGCATACTGCAGAATAGTCTCCGGGCTGCGGCTGCCGTAAGGCACACGGCCGGTATCGCCAAAATAGATGATCTCCTCATGGGGCAGGCGTTTGCGCAGTTCGCGCACGCCGGTCAGGCCGCCAAGGCCGCTGTCGAATACGCCGATGGGGCGGTTATCCATGCTGCTTTTCCTTCCTTTCCAGAGCCAGCTCGATCAGCCGGTCGATCAGAGCGGGCACCGGCAGACCTTCGTGCTCCATCAGTTTGGGGTACATGCTGATGGCGGTAAAACCGGGGAAGGTGTTGATCTCATTGATCAGCACACGGCCGGTGCCCTTTTCCACAAAGAAGTCGCAGCGGGCAAGGCCCTCGCAGTTCAGGGCCGTGTAGGCCATGGCGGCGTAGGTCTTCACCTCGTCCAGCTTTGCTTCCGGCAGGTGGGCCGGGATGACGGTCTGGCTGACGCCGTTCTTGTACTTGTCGTCATAGGTGTAGAACTCGGCACCGGCCAGGATCTCGCCCGGGCGGGTGGCCACGGCGGGGTCAGAGCCGATGACGGCGCACTCCACTTCCTGGCCGTCCACAAAGGCTTCAAACACCACCTTGCGGTCGTTCTCCAGTGCCAGATCGATGGCCTTCTTCAGCTCGTCACGGCTGGACACCTTGGAGATGCCCACGCTGGAACCGGCGTTTGCGGGCTTGACGAACACGGGCCAGCCCAGCTTCTTTTCCACACCCTCGCACACGCCTTCGAGATCGGACTCGATCTCCCAGCGGTTCGCAGCCAGCCACTTGGTGTGGGGCACGCCGTTGGCCTCGAACAGGGCGTTGGCCACCGCCTTATCCATGCACACCGCGCTTGCCAGCACGCCGCAGCCCACATAAGGGATGCCGGCCAGCTCCAGCAGGCCCTGCACGGTGCCGTCCTCGCCCCACAGGCCGTGCAGCACCGGGATGACCACATCAATGTGCAGCTTTTCCACATGACCTTCCGGCGTGAACAGGATCATGCCGTGGTCGGCACGGTCCGGGCTGATGACGCAGGGCATGTTGCCGGCCAGTTCTTCCCAGCTGCCGTCGGCCATCTGGGCTGCGGTGGCCTCGGTGTACAGCCAGCGGCCCTCTTTGGTGATGCCCACAGTGAGCACCTCATATTTTTCACGATCAATGTTGTTGACAAAATTGCCCACCGAAACACGGCTGACTTCGTGCTCACTGGACATACCGCCGAACAGCAGGGCAACGCACATTTTCTCAGACTGCATGATAACTCTCTCCTATTTATAAAGCCCCATGATGCGGGGCGGGTTCAACCGGTAAAAATGCCGTTCTGGCTTATTATACAATATCTATGCGCACGATGCAAGCGCAATGCGCAAAAGCAGCCGCCAGAACAGAAGTGATATTTTTCAAAAAAACTTTCCAAAAAGCGCAAATTTCTGCTTGACGGATGGAAAAGTGCGTGGTACAATGATATCACCTCTTTTGCGGGGTTATTAAGTGCGCCTGTTTTACAGGTACCACCCGCAACCCGAGGGAGGTTCAAAACAACCGTTATAATGGAGGTGTCAACAAATGACCGTTAAAATCACTCTGGCCTGCACCGAGTGCAAGCAGCGCAACTACAACACCACGAAGAACAAGAAGAACAACCCCGATCGTCTCGAGATGAAGAAGTATTGCCGTTTCTGCAAGAAGCACACCGTTCATCGCGAAACCAAGTAAGAAAGGCGGACGCATCATGGCAGACAAAACCGAGAAAAAGCCGGGCTTTGTGGCCAGAGCAAAGGCCGCTGTGAAGAACTTCTTCGGCAAATGCGCCAAGTTCTTCCGCGACACCAAGAGCGAGCTGAAGAAGGTGGTCTGGCCCTCGAAAGAGGACACCAAGCAGAACACCGTCGTCGTGCTCGTGACCGTCGCACTTGCAGCGGTCGTGATGATCCTGCTGGACACCGTCTTCGGCGGCATCCTCGGCCTGATCATCGGCGCCTGAGAATCATCTTGAAACGGAGGGCAGACCAAAATGGAAGAATCAACCAAGCTGGTGGATGAGTCCACTGAGGCTCTTTGGTATGTTGTGCATACCTATTCCGGCTACGAGAACAAGGTCGCGAACGACCTGCAGACCATGGTGGAGAACCGCCACCTGCAGGACCTGATCTGCGACGTTAAGGTTCCCGTCGAGATGGTTCCCGAGATCGACAAGAACGGCAAGCAGAAAATGGTGGAACACAAGCTGTTCCCCGGCTACGTTCTGGTCAAGATGGTGATGAACGACGACACCTGGTATGTGGTGCGCAACACGCGCGGCTGCACCGGCTTCGTCGGCCCCGCTTCCAAGCCCGTTCCCCTCTCTGCTGAAGAAGTGGAGAAGATGGGCGTGGAGAAGGCTGCACCGCTGGCCGTTGACTTCAACGTCGGCGACACGGTTCAGATCACCGCCGGTCCTCTGGAAGGCTTTATGGGCCTTGTGGAGGCCATTGATACCGAGAACTTCAAAGTGAAGCTCAAGGTCAACATGTTCGGCCGCGAAACTCCCGCTGAAGTGGAGATCGGCCAGGTCGAGCTGCCGTAACCAACCGGCAAGGAACGTTTACCAAGGTAAGACCGCAGTGCGGTTCTTATAGAGCGTGTGCAGCGTGCACGCGCTCGTGGGAGGCACGGAGACACCGTGCCGCAACTCACCACAGATTTTTGGAGGTGCATTTACTATGGCACAGAAAGTTACTGGCTACATTAAGCTGCAGATCGAGGCCGGCAAGGCGACTCCGGCTCCCCCTGTTGGCCCTGCTCTGGGTCAGAAGGGCGTCAACATCATGGCGTTCACCAAGGAGTTCAACGAGCGTACCAAGAACCAGATGGGTTATGTCATCCCCGTCGTCATCACCGTGTACGCTGACCGCTCCTTCAGCTTCATCACCAAGACTCCTCCGGCAGCCGTTCTGATCAAGAAGGCCGCTGGCATCAACACCGCTTCCGGCAAGCCCAACAAGGAGAAGGTTGCCTCTCTGACCGCCGCTCAGGTGGAGGAGATCGCAAAGACCAAGATGCCCGACCTGAACGCTGCTTCTCTGGAAGCTGCATGCAGCATGGTCCGTGGCACCTGCCGCTCCATGGGCGTCACCGTCGAGGGCTGAGACATAAACAGTGGGAGGGCATAACACTGCCCGCATGACCACACAGGAGGATATACAATGAAACATGGCAAGCACTATGTCGACGCTGCAAAGCTGGTCGATTCTACTAAGGCATATGATGTGAACGAGGCTCTGGAGCTGGCTTGCAAGACCGCTTCTGCCAAGTTCGACGAGACCGTTGAGCTGCACGTCCGTCTGGGCGTTGACGGCCGTCACGCTGACCAGCAGGTCCGCGGCGCTGTCGTTCTGCCCAACGGCACCGGCAAGACCGTGCGCGTCTGCGCCATCGCTAAGGGCCCCGCTGCTGCTGCCGCTGAGGCTGCCGGCGCTGACATCGTTGGTGATGACGAGCTGATCGCAAAGATCGCAGGCGGCTTCATGGACTTCGACGTCGTCGTGACCACTCCCGATATGATGGGCCGCGTTGGCCGTCTCGGTAAGGTCCTGGGCCCCCGCGGCCTGATGCCGAACCCCAAGGCTGGTACCGTTGCTCCCGACCTGGGCAAGGCTGTTTCCGAAGCCAAGGCTGGTAAGATCGAGTACCGTCTGGACAAGCAGAACATCATCCATGTGCCCGTGGGCAAGGCTTCTTTCGGTGCAGAGAAGCTGTACACCAACCTGGACACTGTGATGGAGGCTATTGCCAAGGCAAAGCCCGCTGCAGCAAAGGGTACCTACTTCAAGAGCGCTACCATCGCCACCACCATGGGCCCTGGCATCCGTCTGAACACCCTGAAGTACGGTGTCTAATTTGAATTTCTGATCGTTTTTCTGCCGTTCTGTTGGGCGGCAGAAAAATTTTGTCAGAAAATTTCAAAAACCACTTGACAACGCCGCACGTTTGCGGTAATATAATCATGCTGTTTTTGAGACAGCAGGTGCTGGAGTCCAGCGTAAGGCTATGCCGCCTGCCGAGAAACGTGCGTAAAAGTTGTTTTTATGCCTCTTTCTCGACTGAGTGCGGGAAAGAGGCTTTTTTGATGCTTCGCTCCGGCTTTCGATACAAGTTTTTGAAACGAGGTGAAACCGAATGCCCAGTGCAAAGATTCTTTCTGAGAAGCAGGCTTATGTCGCTGATCTGAAGGCAAAGTTTGAGAGTGCGGTTTCCGGCTGCGTCGTCGCTTACGGCGGCATTAACGTCGAGAACGACACCAAGCTCCGTAAGGAGCTGCGTGAGGCAGGCGTCGATTACATGGTCGTGAAGAACACCATGCTGCGTCTGGCTGTCAAGGGTACCTCTCTGGAGGGCCTGGCTGAGCAGTTCAAGGGCGATACCGCTATCGCTTTTGCTCACGAAGAAGATCCCATGTCCGCTGCCCGCATCCTGTGCAAGTACCAGGACGGCGACAAGTCCAAGAAGTTCGTCGTGAAGGCTGGCTTCATGGAAGGCAAGGTCATGGATGCAGCTGAGACCAGCGCAATCGCAAAGCTGCCCAACCGCGAAGGCATGCTGTCCATGTTCGCAGGCGCCCTCACCAGCACTCTGTCTGGTCTGGCCGTTGCAATGCAGGCTTATGCCGACAAGCAGGAGGAGCCCGCTGCCTAATGGCTGCGTGACCGCTGCTTAAACAAAACAAGAAATCAACAAACAAACCATTTATATTGGAGGGTTACTACTATGGCTTCTGAGAAGATTACTGCCATCATCGACTCCGTCAAGGAGCTGTCCGTTCTGGAGCTGAAGGAACTGATCGACGCTTACTGCGAGGAGTTCGGCGTTTCCGCTGTTGCTGCTGCTGCTCCCGCTGCTGCTGGTGCTGCTGCCGGTGCTGCTGAGGAGGAGAAGACTGAGTTCGACGTCATCCTGGCTGAGGCTGGCGCTACCAAGATGCAGGTCATCAAGCTGGTGAAGGAGATCACCGGTCTGGGCCTGAAGGAAGCTAAGGCTATCGTCGATGGCGCTCCCAAGGCTATCAAGGAGAAGGTCTCCAAGGCTGAGGCTGAGGACATCCAGAAGAAGCTGACCGAGGCTGGCGCTAAGGTTGAGGTTAAGTAATTTAACCTTTTCTGGAACCGTTCATTCTTGAACAATGAGGTGCTCGTACCGAAAGGTGCGGGCACCTTTTTTGTTATACCCTCTCAGGCGCTGACGCGCCAGCTCCCCCGAAGGGGGAGCCTTATTTGTGCTGACCGGAAGATATAAAAAGTTCTCCCCTTCGGGAGAACTGGCATCGCGCAGCAATAACCGAGCGTGTTCGGCCCGCTGTGCGGATGCCGTTTTCCTTTGCGGCCCTTCTCGTGAAAAAGTGTTCTGAAAATGTCCGCAGACATTATCAGAACACAAATAAAAAATAATTCTTCCGCTGATATTGTCAGAGCGAAGCGGCGACAATTCTAAATCGTTATGCCTTTTACGGATCGCTCAAATATGTTATACTTGTTCTGACAGGAGGTAACTTCCATGGAATATCGCAACTGGAGCCAAAATGGCGCGCGCACTTCCCTGCTGGGTTTTGGGTGTATGCGCTTTCCCACCAATGCCGACGGCACCATTGATGAACCCCGGGCCGAAGCGCTGCTGAACACCGCCAAAGCGGCCGGCGTCAATTACTTTGACACGGCCTACCCTTATCACAATGGCCAGAGTGAGCCGTTTGTCGGGCGGGTGATCTCCAAATGGGACCGCAGCAGCTTCTACCTTGCCACCAAGATGCCGCTGTGGACCTGCAAAAGTCTGGACGATGCCAAGCGCGTTTTTGAGGAGCAGTTCCGGCGGCTGGGCGTGGACTACATCGACTTCTATCTGCTGCACTCGCTGCACAAGGCCCGGTACGAGCAGGCCAAGGCCATGGGCGTCGTAGACTGGCTGTGGGAGCAGAAGGCCGCAGGCCGCATCCGAAACTTCGGTTTTTCCTGCCACGACAACTCCGCAGGCTTCGAGTTCATCCTCAGGGACCAGCCCTGGGACTTCTGTCAGCTGCAATACAACTACCTCGACCGGGATGACCGCGCCGAGGAGATCAGCGGCGACCGGGGCTACCAGCTCACCGAGGAATGCGGCGTGCCGCTCGTCATCATGGAGCCCATCAAAGGCGGCACGCTGGCTTCCCTGCCCGCAGACGCCGCCGCGCCGCTGCACGCCCTGCGCCCGGACGCCACCGATGCTTCGTGGGCCTTGCGCTGGGTGGGCGGCCACAAAAACGTGCACGTCATCCTCTCCGGCATGAGCGCCGAGGACCAGCTGGCCGATAACCTGTCTACCTTTGACCGGTTCGAACAACTCTCCCCTGCCGAGAATGCCGCCGTGGAAAGCGTGGCCGACGAGCTGCACCGCCGCATCAAGATCGGCTGTACCGGCTGCCGCTACTGTATGCCCTGCCCCATGGGCGTGGACATCCCGGACAATTTCAGCATCTGGAACAAGCTGGGCATGTTCGGCCAGAAGGACGCCGTCAAGACCCAATGGACCACCCGCTTCCCGGACAACGAAAAGGCCTTGCACTGCGTGCGCTGCGGCAAGTGCGAAGCCGTCTGCCCGCAGAAACTTCCCATCCGCGATTCGTTGGCACAGCTGCAAAAAGAATTGGATGATCTGTAAACAAAAAGAACTCCTGCACATGGGTGCAGGAGTTCTTTTGTTTACTATGAATCTTTTACCACAGGCGGATGACCTTGATGACGCCCTCCGCCTTATCGCGGGCCAGCTCCAGATGGTGCTGCAGGGAATCGGCAGCGCGGTCCCAGTCCTCGGACAGGGCGGCGTCCAAAATCTCCAGATGTTCGCCGCAGGTCTGCTCCTGATTGATCATGCTCACTTTGCCGGTCATGATGCGGAAGCGGGTGTTCAGGCCAGTGATGCGATCGTAGGCCGAGCGCAGATACTTGTTGGGCAGGGTGCTCATCAGCAGTTCGTGGAACTCATCGTCCGACTCGCAGAAGTCCTCGATCTGGTCCGGGTGGTGCATCAGCTCGGCGTAGGCTTCCAGCTTTTCGCGCGGGATGCTGCTGCCGTAGGTGCGCAGCGCATAGGGCTCCACCAGCAGGCGCATCTCGAACATGCTGTGCACGTCTTCCTCGGTGATGCCGGAGACCATCAGGCCCTTTTTGGGCAGAATGGTGATCAGGCCTTCCTGTTCCAGGCGGCCCAGGGCGTCGCGCATCGGCGTGCGGCTGATGTTGCCCATTTCTGCGCAGAGTTTCTGCTCGTTCAGAAATTCGTTGGGGCGGTACTCACAGTTCAGGATGCGCGTTTTCAGGTACTGGTACGCCTGCAGCTTCAGGCTGAGCTTCGACTGCGTCTCCATTTCTTTCATGCTCTTAACAACTCCTATTCCCTCTCCCGCCGGGCGGGCAGAGGCTTTCTTCTCCTATAATACTCTGGGGCGCATGCTTTTCTTCTTCAAAAGCGTTGATGTATTCTTGCTGCAATCCAAGTAGTATTCCAATCCTATTATTTCATATTAGGACAATTATTACAATACTTTTTTATAAACTTTGGTGCATTTTCCGTTTTCGCTAAAATTTTTATCTTATTTTTGCAAAAATCAACAATATTTTTTGTGCTTGTAGCCAATCGTTCGGTTTTTGCGGCAGTTCTTTTGCATCCAACACAAAAATATGCTACAATGAAAAAAACAATGCAAAGGGTGTGTTTGTTTCTCATGGCACGAAGCGACGGCTACAATACCAAAACGCGGCAGCTGATCCTGGATTATCTCATCAACAATCGCCAGCACGCGGTGAGCGCTTCCAACATTCTGGAGCACCTGGAAGAACAGGGCGCCAGCCCCAACCCCACCACGGTGTACCGCTATCTGGACAAGCTGGCCGGGGAGCAGCGCATCATGAAATACGTTGCCGACAAGGGCGAGAAGGCCGTGTTCCAGTATGTGGACGAGAGCCGTCACTGCCGGGAGCACCTGCACCTCAAGTGCGTGCAGTGCGGGCGCATCTATCACCTGGACTGCCACTTCATGGACGAGGTGCGGGCCCACCTGATGGCAGAGCACGGCTTCACTTTGCAGTGCGAGGGCAGCGTGTTGTACGGATTGTGCCGCCACTGCGCACAAAAAGAGGGCCAGCCCGAGCAAACCGCACAAAAATGCCCCTGCTGTGTTGACACGGACAAAAAGCCGTGATACAATGCAGGCAGAAAAAAGTTTTGACCGGGAAAAGTAAGGTCCCAAGGTTCTTTCGCAGAGAGCGCGGGCAGGTGAGAGCCGCGCAGAGAACGGGGCCCGAATGAACACCCGCGAGCTTCCCCCTGAACCTGCGCACGCAGCAGTAGGGGCAGACGTGCGCCGCTCGTTATCGCGGCAGTGCTTTCAACGGGGAGAGCGCACAAAAGTGACTGGCATGGGTTTTCGTGCCGGTAATTTAGGTGGCACCACGGATACGGCAGCATATTCGTCCTAGCAATTGGGATGAATGGGCTGCCGTATTTTTTTATTCACCGTGTTGTAAAAAGAGGGGTAAGAAATATGTGTTGTGTTATGGGCTATACCGGGCACGATCTGAGTGCCGCCAAGTTCAAAGAGTATCTGCTGCGCACGGTCATGCGCGGCCCGGACGACCAGCGGGTCGTGGAAGGGCCGTTCGGCCTGATGGGCTTCGGCCGCCTTGCCATCATGGGCCTGACGCCGGAGGGCATGCAGCCCTTCTACCGCGGTGCCGACTGTGTAGTGTGCAACGGCGAGCTGTACGGCTTCCGCTTTGAGAAAGAGATCTTGAAGCGCCGGGGCTACAAGTTCCAGTCCGACTGCGACTGCGAAATTCTGCTGCCGCTGTACTATGAATATGGCCTGGACATGTTCCGCCACATGGATTCCGAGTTTGCTCTGATCCTGTACGATTCCCGCAAGGATCGTCTGGTCGCTGCCCGTGACCCCATCGGTATCCGTCCGCTGTTCTACGGCTACTCCAAGTCCAGCCACCAGATTGCGTTCGCATCCGAGATGCAGAACCTCATCGGCTGGTGCGACGACATCCGTCCCTTCCCCATCGGCAGCTACTACTGCGACGGCCGCTTTGTCCGCTATGAAGACATTGCCGATGTGCCTGCCCCCATGGAGGATGACATGGACACCGTGCTGAAGAACATCCGCGAAAAACTCATTGCAGGCGTGGAAAAGCGTCTGGACGCCGACGCACCGGTGGGCTTCCTGCTGTCCGGCGGCCTGGATTCCTCGCTGGTGTGCTCCATCGCTTCCAAGAAGCTGGACAAGCCCATCCGCACCTTTGCCATCGGCATGGACACCGACGCCATCGACTTGAAGTATGCCCGCCAGACCGCCGAATACCTGGGCAGCGAGCACCACGAGATCATCATCAACCGGGATATGGTCATCCAGAGCCTGGAGGAGGTCATCCGCCTGCTGGGCACCTGGGATATCACCACCATCCGCGCCAGCATGGGCATGTACCTGCTGTGCAAGGCCATCCACGAGCAGACTGACGTGCGGGTGCTGCTGACCGGCGAAATTTCCGATGAGCTGTTCGGCTACAAGTACACCGACTACGCCCCCACCGCCGACGCCTTCCAGCAGGAGAGCCAGAAGCGCATCCGCGAGCTGTACATGTACGATGTGCTGCGCGCCGACCGCTGCATCTCCGCCAACAGCATCGAGGCCCGCGTGCCCTTCGGCGACCTGGACTTTGTGCGCTACGTCATGGCCATCGACCCGGAAAAGAAGCTGAACAGCTACGGCAAGGGCAAGTACCTGCTGCGCAAGGCTTTTGAGGGCGACTGGCTGCCGCCGGAAATTCTGTGGCGTGAGAAGGCAGCCTTCTCGGATGCCGTGGGCCACAGCATGGTGGACGACATCAAGGAGTACGCCGAGAGCCTTTACACCGACGAGGAGTTCCAGCTGCGCCGGGCAAACTACTCGGCCCACTGCATGCCCTTCACGAAAGAGAGCCTGTACTACCGCGAAATTTTCGAGAAGTACTATCATGACCAGAGCCGCACCATCGTGGGCTTCTGGATGCCCAACAAGGCATGGCCCAACTGCAACGTCAACGACCCCTCCGCCCGCGTGCTGGCAAACTACGGCGCCTCGGGCGTGTGATGCGTAAACAAAAAAGAAGCATGGCATCTGCCATGCTTCTTTTTTGTTTACATCCGTATTTTTTGTGCCGCACGTGCAATGGACGCCAGCAGGGCCACCAGACGTTTTTCATCCATCTGGCCGCAGTAGCTGGTGAAAGTGTAGTAGCACCCCTGCACGCAGAAGGAGAGCACGATCTTGCGCACCACGTCGTTTTCAAAGGCGGGGTCGCTCTCTGCGATGCACTGGCGCAGCGCTTCTTCCACACGGTTGATGAACAAGCCCTGCCGGGAGCCGGAGAACAGGGTGTTGATCTCCTTCTGATTGGTCATAAAGGCCCGGAACATCTCCCGCGCCAGCCATTCGGTGCGCTCGCTCACATCGCTGGCGGTCAGCTGCGGCAGGCTGGCCACCACGGCCTGCACCATCTCGTCCTCCATGGCGTTGGCCAGAGCGTAGATGTCCTGATAGTGCGCATAAAAGGTGGATTTGTTGATGCAGGCAAGGTCGCACAGCTCCTTGACCTTGATCTTTTCCACCGGCTTTTGTGCCCGCAGCTCCATAAAAGCCTGCTTGATGGCGCGCTCGGTCTTTTCAATGCGAATGTCCAGAAAACCCACCTCTTTTGCATTTTCGTTGATTATCCAACCTTTTTCCGGTTTTGCGGATAGACAAGCTCCACCGCGTTTTTTATACTGGATTCAAAGCCCCGGCGCTCACTCCCGGTGGTAGACGATGCCCTTTTCTTCCAGCGCTTTTTTGATGCGGTCAAAGCTCTCGGCGTCCGGGCAGTGCAGGGTGTGCAGATGCACGCCGCCGGTCATGCGGCTCAAAAGTGCTTCGGGCGTGTCCTTGGCCTGCTGGATGAAGTTGTCCACATCGTAGCGGCTGGCAAGGTTCAGGTTGCCCCGCAGTTCACCATACAGACTGTTCTCCACGGCCACATCCACCACCACACCGCCCTGGTCCACGATGGTGTACAGCTCGGTGCGCATCTCGTCCTCGGTGCTGTGCACGCAGGCCAGGATGCCGGTGTAGCCTTTTTCTGCCGGGTGCAGCTGGTAGCCCCGGGGGGTGGCGTCGATCTGTGCGCCGCCCGCCCGCAGCAGGGCCACATCCCCCACCACGATCTGGCGCGAGACGCCCAGCTGGGCCGCCAGTGTGCTGGCGCTGACCGGTGCCGTGGCTCCGCTGAGCCGCTCCCGAATGGCTTCTCTGCGCTGCGCTGCGTTCATAGTTTCAACGCTTCCTTTCCAGTCTCCGACATTTTCACTGTTATTGTAGCAAAAGACGGCAGATCATGCAAGGATGCATTTATTTTTCCAGCTTGAGGATGGTGGCGTAGTTGGAGGGCAGCTGCACCTTCATGCGGCCCCACTCGATGCCGGTCATGATCGGCTGGGCCCCCACGGTGTCGGCCAGCAGGTCTTTCGCGGCAGATGCTTCCACCGGCAGCTGGAACTCCAGCTGGGCCGGGCTGTCGCCGTTGTTCAGCACAACAACGCAGGCCTCGCCGTCCAACACCCGGGCAAAGGCGTAGCACTGGGTGGTGAGCTGCAGCTCCTTCACCTCGCCCCAGGTCAGCTCCGGCAGCTGGGCCTTGAGTTTGCCCAGTGCGGCATACACGCTGGTGACAGGATTGGTGTTCACGGCGTCTTTGTAGTCGGAAAGTTCCAGGCATGGGCGCAGGGGCCAGTCGCTTCCCCACTCTTTTTTGCCCTCAATGCCAAATTCTGAGCCATAATAGATGGACGGAATGCCCCAAAGCGTATATACTAGAATGGCAATGTGGCGGATGTGCTCCCGGTTGCGCAGTTTGTTGGGCAGGCGCTCCACATCGTGGTTGTCCGAGAAAGTGTAGAGCCGGGTGTCGTGGCACAGGCCCTGCAGGCGGCGCATGGTGTGGGCGATCTCGAAATAGTTGTGGTCATTGTGGCCGCTCCACAGGCCCTTGTGCAGCTCGTAGTTGGTAACGGAATGCAGCATCTCGGGGTTCGCCCAGCGGCTGTAGTCGCCGTGGATCACCTCACCCATGAGCCAGAACTCGGGTTTGATCTCGTTGGCAAGGCGGCGCAGCCCCCGCATGAAGTCAAAGTCCAGCACGTCGGCCGCATCCAGGCGAATGCCGTCGATGTCGAACTCGTCCACCCAGAAGCGGATGGTATCATAGTGGTAGTTCTGCACTTCCGGGTTGCGCTGGTTCAGCTTGACCAGCAGGTTGAAGCCGCCCCAGTTGCCATAAGAGAAGCCGTCGTTGTACTCGTTGTTGCCCCAGAAGTTCACATCGCAGAACCAGTCCTTATAGCGGGCGTTCTCGCGGTTGGCCTTCAGGTCCTGGAACGCGAAGAAATCGCGGCCCACATGGTTGAACACGCCGTCCACGATCACCTTCTGGCCCCGGGCGTGGCACTGGGCCACGAAGTCCTTGAACTCCGTGTTGGTGCCCAGGCGGCGGTCCACCAGCCGATAGTCGATGGTGTCGTAGCCGTGGGAGCCGCTCTCGAACAGCGGGCCGATATAAATGGCCGTGCAGCCGATGTCAGCCGCGTGCTGTGCCCAGGCGTTCAGCTTTTCGAACGCGCCGGGCGTGGGCTGCCCGTCGTTCTCGTGCGCGCAGCCGCACAGGCCCAGAGGATAGATGTGATAGAATACTGCATTGTCATACCAAGCCATTGTTTATACCGCTCCCGTCTTATACTGATACAGAAAAAATCCACCGCTGTCTGGAACAGCGACAAAGATAGTATAGCATAGAATCTGTAAAATATGTTAATATTTACCGATTTTTGTCAAGAATTCCAAAGAATAACGGCCAGTGTGCTGGTCACGCCACGATTTCATTGGATAAATTGCTGAAAAACTTTTTCGTCAACTGCAGCGCCGCGTGCGCTGACGATCATAGAACGTAAGGAGATCTTTGCATGAATCACCCCGCCATTCCCCGTGAATTCTTCAATGGAGACTGCTTCGATGCCTACCGCTTCCTGGGCGCGCACCCGTCCGCCGACAACGGCGTGGAAGGCTGGCGCTTTGCGGTGTGGGCACCCGGTGCCACCGCTGTGGAAGTCTGCGGCGGCTTCGACGGCTGGGAGGCAGGCGTGCCCATGCAGCGCGCCGACAGCGGCGTGTGGAGCGCCTTCATCCCCGGCCTGGCCGAGGGCGACCTTTATAAATACCGGGTGCATGGTGCCGACGGCAGTGTGGTGATGCGCAGCGACCCTTATGCCTTTGCGGCCGAGCTGCGCCCCGGCACCGCCAGCAAGCTGGCAAAGCTGGACTTCGCCTTTGACGACACCGCGTGGATGGAGCGGCGGGACAAATGCCGCAACCGCCCGCTGAACATCTACGAGATGCACGCGGGCAGCTGGAAGCATCGCTCCGGCGGCAAGGAGCCGGACGGCTCGGACAGCTGGTACAACTACGAAGAACTGGCCAAGGAGCTGATCCCCTGGCTGCTGGACCATCACTTCACCCATGTGGAGCTGCTGCCCCTGGCCGAGCACCCCTTTGACGGCAGCTGGGGCTACCAGACCACCGGCTACTTTGCCGTGACCAGCCGCTACGGCTCCCCGGCCCAGTTTGCCAGCTTTGTCAACGCCTGCCACCGCATGGGCATCGGCGTCATCATGGACTTTGTGCCGGTGCACTTTGCCTCCAACGGCGACGCGCTGGCAAAGTTCGACGGCACCCACCTCTACGAATACGACAGCGATGTGGGCCAGAGCGAGTGGGGCACCTGCAACTTCAACTACTACCGCCACGAGGTGTGCAGTTTTCTGAACAGCGCCGCCGCCCTGTGGATGGACGTATACCACTGCGACGGCATCCGCATGGACGCCATCTCCCGGGCATTGTACTGGCAGGGCGACCCCAGCCGCGGCGTGAACCAGGGCGCGGTGAACTTTTTGCGCGGGCTGAACCACGGCCTGAACAAGCACTGGCCCACCGGCATCTACATGGCCGAGGACTCCACCAACTTCCTCAAAGTGACGGCCCCCACCCGGTACGACGGCGTGGGCTTCGACTACAAGTGGGATATGGGCTGGATGCACGACACGCTGGACTACTTCGCCACCCCCTTCGGCGAGCGGCCGGATGCCTACGGCAAGATCGTGTTCAGTATGCACTACTTCTACAACGAGCTGTACCTGCTGGCGCTGAGCCACGACGAGGTGGTGCACGGCAAAAAGACCATCATCGACAAGCTCTGGGGCAGCTACGCCGAAAAGTGCGCCCAGCTGCGCACCCTCTATTTCTATATGTACATGCACCCGGGCAAGAAGCTGAACTTCATGGGCAACGAGCTGGGCCATTTCCGCGAGTGGGATGAAAAGCGGGAGCTGGACTGGGGCCTGCTGCAGTACCCCTTCCACGACGCCTTCCAGAAATACTTCGCCCACCTGTGCCGGGTCTACGCCACCGAGCCCGCCCTCTATGACGGCGAGTACAACCCGGACTGCTTCGAGTGGGTGGCCTGCGAGAGCCGCGACGAGGGCGTATACGCCTGGCTGCGCAAGGGCCGGGGCGAAAGCCTGCTGTGCGTCATGAACACCCAGGACCACGCCCACAAAAAGTTCCCGCTCTACCTCAAGTTCCCCTGCGGTGCCGAAGAAGTGCTGAACACCGAAGCCGCCGAGTGGGGCGGCGCGCTGAAGGGCCGCCGCAAAACCAAGCTGCACACCACCGACGGCGGCGTCTACGGCCGGGACTACACCCTCACCGTGGACCTGCCCGCCATGGGCAGCTGCCTGCTGCGCCTGACCCCGGAGGCACCGAACCCGGACGCCGCCCGCATCAGTGCCAATAAGGCCATGAACCAGAAGCGCCGCACCGCCAAAGCAGCCGCAGTACCCACAGAGGTCAAGAAAAAGTAATATTCCGTGCAAAATGTCCCATCTGTTTTCAAAACGATGGGGCATTTTGTTTTTTCCGGCGGGCATTCACTGGACAGTGCAGGGTTTGGTTGCTATACTGTAGCTGTGATATTCTGCAACTGCGAGGTTTTGAGGATGACAAAACTCCTTTCCCGCCTGCCGCTTTCCGGCAGAGTCGGGCTGGGCTTTGCCGCCGGGGCTCTGGCACTGCTCGTTCTGGGCATCGCCGCGCCGGGCAGCAGCCTGTTTTTCCCGCTGGTGAGCCTGTGGTGTGATCTGGCCCTGTTCGCAGGCGTCTTAGTGGTGCTGCGGATGGCCGGGGTCCGGTTCGACCTGTTCCACTGTGCGGTGATCGTGGGCCTGTGGGCTGCAGCGCTGCTCTACTTTTACTGGTCACTGAGCCGCCGGGATTTTATCTATTACTGGGACTACGCCAACTACATCCAGAAGCAATACGCCGCCGAGGCCGCCTTTGCCCAGAGCCCGGCCGCCGGCTTCGGGTTGATCTTCGGCTCCTTTGCCGAGGACTACACCAACTTCATTTCCCTGTTTCTCGAGTTCCCGTTCTGCCTGACCGACCGCACCGGCGACAGCTTTGCCTTCTGCCAGGTGTTCAGCGTCCTGCCCATGCTGCTGACGCTGCTGGCGGGCCTTGTGCTCAAGGTGGGGCAGATGCTGCGGGTGAAGCACCGGTTCTGGTATTTCCTCATCGGGCTTTCGTGGCTTTTCACCTATCCGTACCTGCGCATGAGCGCCCTGCTGGCCCAGCCGGACTGGTTCGGGCTGATCTTCGCCTTTTCCATCCTGCTGCTCACGCTGGATTTCCGCTTTGAAAGGCTGGACCCGCTGCGGTTCGTGCTGCTGTTCGCGGCCACAGCGGCAGTCATCCTGTCCCGCCGGTGGTACTTATATTTTGTGGTCGGCTATTATTTTTCCTACGCCGTGCTGGTGCTGGTGAGCAGCTTCAAAACCGGCAAGGCGGGTCACAAGCGCAAAGCTCTGCGGCAGGTACGCAACTTGGTGCTGTTTGGCCTGCTGTCCCTGGCCGCCATGGTCATCCTGCTGTGGCCCATGGTGAGCCGCATCCTGCACTACAGCTATGCAGACCGCTATGCCTACTACAACGGCGGCGGCCTTGCCTGGGAGCTTTACCTGCAGACCTTCCGTGTCGGCCTGCTGAACTTCATCCTCATCGGTCTGGGCCTGCGGTTCGCTCTCCGGTGCCGGAAAGCGCCCGCCCTGCCCTGCCTTGGCGGCATGAGCCTGCTGCTCAGCGTGCTGCTGTTCACCCGGGTGCAGAACACCAGCTCCCATCAGATGCTGCTGTTCCTGCCCGCGTGGTTTCTGCTGTTCCTGCCCGGTGCCGCCACGCTGGCCGAGGGCATCAACCGTCGGCGGGGGCTCAAGATCGCCTATTGGGCGTTCACGCTGGTATTTGCCGTGTCGGTGCGCAGCACGCCGCTGACGGTCGTCGATCACCTCCCGCTGCGGGGCGTCCGGGAGTTCGTCCGGCTGAACGCCCTGACCTCCGACCGCAAGGACCTGCCGCAGATCAAAGCCATTGCGCAGTGGATCGACACCCACTGCGCCGAGGGCGAGACCAGCTACATGATCCCCCACGACATGCTTTACTGTTCGGACCACTTCAAGAATTGCCAGCTGCCCCAGATGCCCATCAACGACAAGCTGTCCTTCGGCTTCTCGGTCCCGGGCACCCACGAGTTCCCCATGCAGTTCTTTGAGGCGAAGTACGTCCTCACCGCCGACCCCTTCCCCCAGACCTATGTGGGCAGCAGCGATCTGGCCAACACCTTCAACGACCTGTTCCTGGCCGTGCGGAACCAGTATTTCACGCTGGCCGCCACCTTTGATATGGGCAACGGCACCACCTTCACCATCTGGGAGCGCACCGCCGCCCCCACCCGCGCCGAGGTGGAGTATTATCTGAGCGCCTTCTCCGCCGAAGACGCGCTTTACCCCGAACTGTTCTCCCAGGTGGCAGAACGCTGGCTCGCCGAACGGGGACTTTAAAAAAGAAACGCTGCAACGCTTGTGATAAAAGAGAAAAGGAGTATTTCTGATGGAACCAACTGCAAATGCCATGCCCAGCGCAACGCTTGGGCAGTATAAGGGGCTGCCCATCACCCGCCGGGTGCGCCCGGTCACGGAAAAATCTGTGGAGCAGGAGCTCCGGCGGCTTGCCCGGGCCCATGCGCCGTTTGCCCCGGTGGAGCAGCCTGCCGCCCGCGGGATGCGCGTCACGCTGGATTTTGAGGGCTTTCTGAGCGGCGAGCCCATCCCGGACAGCAAGATGGAGAACGTCACCGTGCTGCTGGGCACCGGCGAGCTGATGCCTGCCGCCGAGCAGGCTGTCTACGGCCACAAGGCGGGTGAGACCTTCCGCTTTGATTTTACTTACCCGGCCGAGTTCCGGGTGCCGGAGCTTTCCGGCCAGACGGCACAGTTCCAGATCACCCTGCACCGCGTGGAGCAGCAGCAGGCCCCGGCTGTGGACGACGCCCTGGCAAAGGAGCTGGGCTTCGATTCGCTGGAAGCGCTGCAGGCGGATATCCGTGCCAGGAAGCGCGCCATCCACGAAGCCAACGCCGACCGCCTTGCCGGGGCCTCCCTGCTGGACATGGCCGGGGCCAACCTGACCGTCGCGCTGCCGGACGCTGTGCTGGACCAGAACGCCGAGCGCGACATGCAGCAGCTGCAGCGCAAGCTGGACCGCAGCAAGTTCACGCTGGAGCTCTACTGCCAGGTGAACGGCACCACGCCGGACCAGCTGCGGGCAAACTTCCGCCGGGATGCCGAGCGCCGGATGCGCAGCGTCCTGGCCGCGCGGGCCATCGCCGAGGCGGAGCACATCACCGTGAGCAATGAGGAAGCAGACGCCGAGTACGCCCGCCTTTCCAAGCTGCACGGCACCCCGGAAGCCGAGATCCGCCAGGTGCTCACCCGGGAGGCCATCGCTTCGGCCGTCACCACCCAGAAGGTGCAGCGCTTTCTGATCGATCATGCAGACATCACTTCTGTTGTGGAAGGGGAGTAAGCTATGGGCTTTTTTACACGAACTGCGATGGATGCGCTGATGAAGACCACCCATCCCGAGATCAACCGCCGCCAGTGCTGGAACCTGCACCCGCACCGCAAGCCCTGCACCGAGTGCAAGGATATCTGCCCTTACGGCGAACAAATTTTCACCCGCCCGAACCTCGTGAAGGACTGGGACCCCTGCACCGACTGCGGCCTGTGCGTTTCCGCCTGCCGCAGCGGCTGCATCTCGCCCTCGCCCGAACAGGTGCAGCGGGATACCTCCGCCGCCGACAGCGATAACGACACCATCTGGATCGGCTGCGAAAGATCCAGCCGCAAAAACGCCGTGGTGCGCGAGTGCATCTGCGCGCTCTCCTGGGAAGCGCTGGCCTATCTGGCGCTGAACAAGAAGATCGTGCTGGACCTGACCCCCTGCGGCGAGTGCGAGAACGACGTGTGCGCCGCCCAGCTGCGCAAGGAGCTGACAAGACTGGTGGAGTTCTTTGGCGAGGCCGTGTTCGAAGCCCGGTTCTCGCTGGCCTACGAAGCGGATGACTACCCCTACCACGTCAAGGAGCTCAGCCGCCGCGAAATGTTTGAGCAGGTGAGCCACGGCTCCAAAAGCGGCACCAAAAAGCTGCTGCAGATGCTGCCCGGCCTGCGCAGCGCGGACGACTCCAGCACCGACTTCCGCCTGCTGCTGCACCAGCGCACCAAACAGCTGAAGGCCGCCATGGAAACGCCGCTGAAATACGGCTACCACCTGCCCAATTTCACAGACAAGTGCTTCGGCTGCGGCAAGTGCGAAAAGGCCTGCCGCGCCGGTGCCCTGAAGCTGGAAGACCTGCCCGACGGCCAAACCCGCATGGTGATCACGCCGTGGAAGTGCAGCGAGTGCGAGCTGTGCGTGGCCGCCTGCTCCAGCCACGGCCTGGACGGGCTGAAGCTGCGCCAGCTTTCCACCCTAGGCCCGGTGAGCATCCATAAATGCACCAAAACCCTGTGCAAGGAGTGCGGCAAGCCCATCGCGCCGGGCAGCGTGGACGGCGTGTGCACCGTCTGCCGCATCAAGGCCCGCACCAAAAAGCGGCAGGAGGAAGCCGCCGCCCGGGCAAAGCAGCTGCGGGAGGAGCGCGAGGCCAAAAAGGCCGCCGAGGAAGCCGCCAAGGCCGCTGAAGCCGGTGCCGATGCCGCCGTGCCTGCTGCAGAACCGGCTGCCGCTGCCGTCAACGCCGCTGTGGCTGCGGGACCGGCCGTGCCCGAAGCCGCTGCGGCAAAGGCTGCAGACCCTGTGCCGAAAAACGATTGACGGCGCACCCATTCAATGCTATACTGACATCATAAGACCACGCACCGTGGCCGCGGACTTGTTACAGAGGGGTAACGGAGCTTGTTTCCGTTACCCCTTTCTTCTCCGAAAACACGAAGAAAACCTTTTCACTCATTCACGAAAGAAGGATTTTTATCATGACGCATTCGATCTCCCGCCGCCAGTTCCTGAAGGGCAGCGGCGCGGCCGCCCTTTCCGTGGCAGCCGCCGGCCTGCTGAGCAGCTGCGGCGGTTCTTCCACGGACGGCGGCAGCAGCGCCGGGGACAGCTCCACCTACACCGTGCTGTATTCCCGCCAGCCCGCCACCCTGAACTACCTGATCTGTTCTGCCGACCCGGACCTGTACCACGGCACCCAGTGCATCGACACGCTGGTGGAGTACGACAGCCGCGGCAAGATCCGCGAGGGTCTGGCCACCAGCTGGGAGTGGGACGCCGACACCCTGACCTGGACCTTCCACCTGCGGGATGAGAACTGGGTGGACAGCAACGGCGAAGTGCTGGGCCCCGTCACCGCGCAGGACTTTGTGGACGCACTGGCCTATGTGCTGAACCCGGACTACGCTTCCGCCACCGCCAGCCTCGTCACCGGGTATGTGGCCGGTGCAGAGGATTATTTCAACTACCACGTCTACAGCAGCCGCGCAGCCAGCGGCACTGTGGACGAGGACGGCACCTCCTATGCCATGGCCGCCGACGGCACCGTTACCGTGACGGCCGCCGACGGCACCGCCGCCAGCTACCCTGCCGTGGAGTTCGACGCCGTGGGCGTCAAGGCCGTGGACGAGCACACCCTGACCTATACGCTGAACTTCGACTTCCCGGGCTTCCTCAGCCTGCTGAGCTACACCCCCTATGAACCCGCCTACGGCCCGCTGCTGGAGGAATATGGCGACCAGTTCTGCACTTCCGCCGAGACGGCCTGCAGCTGCGGCGCGTTCTATCTGGCCGAGTATGTGCCGCTGGAAAGCTGGGTGATGAAGAAGAACCCCGAAAACTACGACAAGGACAGCGTCTACATCGACACCATCCGCTATATCTACAACCAGGAGGAGCTCATCAGCGGCCCCGAGATGGTCAAGCGCGGCGAGATCGACCAGGCCACCATCAGCTCGGACATTCTGGACAGCTGGCTGGCCGACGACACCACCAAGGATATGGTGTCCATGGAGCGCCCCGAGACCGGCAAGAGCTACTTCTACATCTTCAACTTCCTGCCTTATAAGCACGAGTTCACCAACTGGACCGTCTCCGGCGTGGACGCCGAGTATGAGCCGGACAACTGGGTGAAGGCCATCAACTGCACCAGCTTCCGCAAGGCGTTCCTCTACGCCATCAACCCGTCCGTGACCCTGGCCGTCACCGCGCCGGAGGGCTACGACAACTACAAGCTGCACTCCATCACCCCGCCTTCCTTCTGCGCCAACAGCCAGGGCGTGGATTACACGGAATGCGGCGGCCTGGCAAACCTGTCCGACTTCTTTGACGAAGCCAAAGCCAAGGAGTTCCGCGATGCTGCCGTGGAGGAACTGACCGCCGCCGGGGCCACCTTCCCCATTAAAGTACAGTACCCTTACAACCCCGCTGTGGTGGACTGGGACAAGCAGTGCCAGGTGTTCAAGCAGCAGGTGGAAGGCGTGCTGAACGACGGCTTTGACTTCATCAACATCATCATCACCCAGGGCCCGTCCGACAACTTCCTGAACGCCGTGCGCCGCGTGGGTGCCTACGAGCTGATGTCCTACTACTGGGGCGCCGACTACTCCGACCCGGAGACCGAGTCTGACCCGTTCTACCAGGCCCCGGGTGAGCGCGGCACCTGCTACGCCTTCCTGCGCACCGGCGTGGAGGACGGCATCGTCACCGGCGAGACCGCCGACTGCGTGCTGCAGTACATGTCCATGATCGAGAACGCCAAGACCATCACCGACGATCTGGACGCCCGGTACGAGGCCTTTGCGGATGCCGAAGCCTACCTCATCGAGAACGCGCTGGTCATCCCGCTGGGTATGCCGGTGCCGCCCTACATCGCCACCCGCCTGAACCTGTGGGAAGGCCAGTATGCCCCCACCGGCCTGTCTTCCAACCGCCTGAAGGGCGTGCACATCCTCGATCATTATGTTTCCATGGATGAGTATAACGCCAACCGCGACGCGCGCTGATTTGTAAAAGAGGTCAGGGAATGCCTATCGGCGTTTTCTGACCTCTTTTTTGCTGCAAAATCTCTGCAAATCACTTTCCAAATGTAAAACTTTGCGGTATTCTATTCTTATCTGTATTTCAAAAAGAAAAGAGAGGTGCACACACATGGTGCAATATCTCGCAAAACGCATCGGGCGCTCGATTTTGACCCTGTTCATCATCGTGACGCTGGTGTTCTGCCTGCTGCGGCTCATGCCGATCGAGGGCTATTTTGCAAACTATGAAAAAATGACCGAAGCACAGATTCAGGCTGGTCTGCAGTCCATGGGCCTGCTGGACCCGCTGCCGGTGCAGATTGGGCACTTCTGGCAGAACGCCCTGCACGGCAATCTGGGCGTGAGCCACATCTACAAGGTAAACGTACCGGTGACCGAAATTCTGGCCCAGAAGCTGCCCATCTCCATTGAGATGGGCGTGCTGGCCATGCTGCTGAGCCTTGTGCTGGGCATCCCGCTGGGCCTTGTGATGGGCCGGTGCAAGGGCCGCTGGCCGGATAAGCTGGGCACGGCACTCATCGTGCTCATTCAGGCGGTGCCCGCCGCCGTGTACTTTTTGTACATCCAGATGTACGGCACCTCGGTGGTGGGCGTGGGCCTGCTGTTCGACGCCTCCAACTGGCGGTATTGGGTGCTGCCGGTGTGCAGCATGAGCCTTGCAAACCTCGCGTTCTACGCCATGTGGCTGCGCCGCTACATGGTGGATGAAAGCAACAAGGATTACGTCAAGCTGGCCCGGGCCAAGGGCGTGAGCGAGAACAACATCGCTTTGCACCATGTCTTCCGCAATGCCATGGTGCCGCTGGTGCAGTACATTCCCTCGGCCTTCCTCAACACCGTGGTGGGCTCCATTTACATTGAAAGCCTGTACAGCATCCCCGGCATGGGCGGATTGCTTGTCACCTGTGTGCAGCGCCACGACAACACCATGGTGCAGGGCATCGTGCTGCTGTACGCCTGCGTGGGCATCATCGGCCTGATTTTGGGCGATGTGCTCATGGTGCTCATCGACCCGCGCATCAACTTTGGCAAGAAAGAAGGTGGACGCTGATGCTTTCCTTTCTGAAACGGGAAAAATCGAAGCAGCTGGAAGACAAGCTGAATGACGCACAGCGCCGCACCGGCTGGGAAGACCTGCCCGAGGACGAGCTGTTCACCCCCGCCGGGTTCCGCTCCGAAGACGCCGAAGCCACAGCCAGCTCCAACTACAGCTACTGGGGCAGCACCTTCCGCGCCTTTTTGAAAAACAAGGCCGCCGTGGCCCTGCTCATCGCGCTGGCCGCCGTGGTGGCCTTTGCCTTCCTGCAGCCCTATCTGCCCGGGCAGGCAGACCCGAACCTGTGCGCCGTGGACCCCGTCACCGGCATCCAGTACCGCAACATCGCCCCGGGGCAGGACGGCTTTGTCTGGGGCTCCAACTCCATCGGGCAGGACCTGTGGGCCCGCATCTGGGCCGGTGCCCGCACCAGCCTGACCATCGCCTTCTTCGTGGCCCTCATCGAGGCCGTGGTGGGCATCACCGCCGGTGTGCTGTGGGGCTATGTGCGCGGGCTGGACTTCGTGTTCACCGAGCTGTACAACATCTTCGATAACATCCCCACCGCCATCGTGCTGATTTTGATCTCCTATGTGGCAACGCCCAGCATCTGGACCATGATCCTGGGCATGTCCATCAAGGGCTGGATCGAGATGGCCCGCTTCATCCGCAACCAGATTTTGATCATCCGCGACCGGGATTATAACGTGGCATCCCGCTGCATCGGCACGCCCACGGTGCGCATCGTTTTCCGCAACCTGCTGCCGTATCTGGTGTCGGTCATCATGCTGCGCATGGCCCTCACCATCCCGGAAGCCATTGGCAACGAGGTGTTCATCACCTACATCGGCCTGGGCCTTTCGGTGGAGACGCCCTCGCTGGGCAACCTGGTCAACGACGGCCGCAAGGTGATGATGCAGGCCGGACTGCGCTACCAGCTGCTGTACCCCACCCTCATCTTGAGCTTTGTCACCATCGCGTTCTATCTGATCGGCAACGCCTTCTCGGATGCTGCCGACCCGAAGAACCATCTGCAGTAAGGAGGAATGCATCATGAATACCAACGACTGCATCCTCTCGGTGCATGATCTCAACATCCGGTTCAATCTGCGTGGAAAAGTGCTGCACGCCATCCGGGGCATCGACCTTGATTTGTACCAAGGCGAAGTGCTGGCCATCGTGGGCGAGAGCGGCTCGGGCAAGAGTGTTTTTACCAAGAGCTTTATGGGCCTGCTGGATGCCAACGGTGCCATCACCGGCGGCACCATTGATTACTACGGCATGGCGGACGACAAACCGCTGCGCCTTTCCGACCTGAAGACCGAGAAGGACTGGCTGCGGGTGCGGGGCCGCGAGATTGCCATGATCATGCAGGACCCCATGACCAGCCTGAACCCGCTCAAAACCATCGGCGACCAGATCATGGAAGCCGTCACCCTGCATCAGGGCCTGAAGGGTGCTGCCGCCAAGGAAAAAACGCTGGAATACCTGCGGGATGTGGGCATCTCGGACCCGGAAAAGCGGTTCAAGCAGTACCCGCACGAGTTCTCCGGCGGTATGCGCCAGCGCGTGGTCATTGCCATTGCGGTGGCCTGCAGCCCGAAAATTCTCATTTGCGACGAGCCCACCACCGCACTGGACGTGACCATTCAGGCACAAATTTTGCAGCTTTTAAAAGAAATGCGGGTCAAGTACGACCTGACCATCGTCATGATCACCCACGACCTGGGCGTTGTGGCCAACATTGCCGACCGGGTGGCCGTGATGTACGCGGGCGACATCGTGGAGATCGGCACCGCTGACGACATTTACTACGACCCCCGCCACCCCTACACCTGGGCGCTGCTGTCCAGTATGCCGCAGATGGGCGTGAAGGGCGAAGACCTGTTCAACATTGTGGGCACCCCGCCAAACCTGTTTGCGGAAATTCGCGGCGATGCCTTTGCGCCCCGCAACCCGCAGGCGCTGAAGATCGACTTCGTCAAGCGCCCGCCTTATTTTGAAGTGTCGCCCACCCACAAGGCCAAGACCTGGCTGCTGGACCCGCGCGCACCGCACATCGAGCCGCCTGCTGCGGTGAAAAAACTGCAAAAGGAGGGGCTGTAAGATGGAAAATGAACGCGAAGTTCTGGTGGAAGTGAACCACCTGAACGTGACCTACGGCTCCGGCAAAAAAGCCTACCCCGCCGTGCAGGACGCCACATTCAAAATCTACAAAGGCGAGACCTTCGGTCTTGTGGGCGAGAGCGGCAGCGGCAAAACCACCATCGGCCGGGCCATCCTGCGCATCCTGCCCACCTCCGGCGGCGACATCCTGTATAAGGGCCAGAAGATCAACGGCAAGATCAGCCGCACACTGGACAAACAGATCATCAAGGAAATTCAGATGATCTTTCAGGACCCGCAGTCCTCGCTGAACGAGCGCGCCAAGGTGAGCTACATCGTGGGCGAAGGCCTGCAGAACGTCCGGCCCGACCTTTCTAGTGCCGAGCGTGCCGAAAAGGTGCGGCAGGCCCTGCTGGACGTGGGCCTGCTGCCGGAGTTTGCCTCCCGCTTCCCCCACGAATTTTCCGGCGGGCAGCGCCAGCGCATCGGCATCGCCCGGGCCCTCATCGTGGAGCCGGAGTTCATCGTGGCCGATGAGCCCATCAGCGCACTGGATATGTCCATCCGCGCCCAGGTGCTGAACCTGCTGCGCCGCCTGCAGAAAGAGCGCGGCATCACCTACCTGTTCATCGCCCACGACCTTTCGGTGATGCGCTATATCTCGGACCGCATCGCGGTCATCCACAAGGGCCGCATCGTGGAGCTGGCCGAGGCCGAAGAACTGGTGGCCCACGCCATCCACCCCTACACCCGCAGCCTGCTGTCTGCCATCCCCATGCCGGACCCCCGCCGGGAACGGGAGAAAAAACTGCTGGTCTATGACCCTTCCATGCACGATTACAGCCGCGAAGCGCCCCAGTGGCGCGAGCTGCGGCCTGAGCATTTTGTGCTGTGCAGTGCCGCCGAAGCCGAGCAGTGGCTGCCGCGCTGACCTCCGACATTTCGGGCTGGATCGTTGTTTTACGGCTCTTTTACGCAACATTCATAGTTTATTTCTTGACATTCTCAGGCAGCTCCACTACAATAGAATCTGCATCATTGATTCTAATTTTTGAGTTATTAGCGTGTTCTGACCGGCGGCTTTCATCTTCTTTGCAAAGCTGTCGGCTTTTAGCAATGAAAAGAAGAAGAAGAAAGAAAAGAGGACTTGATTCTATGACTACTAAACAGCGTGAACCGCTCTATGCGTCCACTGCGAAGCCCTGGCTGAAATACTACGACCAGAAGTTCATTGACCTGCCCCTGCCGGAGTGTTCGGCCTTTGAGTACGTCTGCCGCCAGAACAAGAACCACCTGCCCGATACTGCGCTGGAATACTATGGCCGCAAGATCACCTTTGCAGACCTGATCGTCAACGTGAAAAAGACGGCCGCCGCCTTCCGCGGCATCGGCGTGAAGAAGGGCGATATCATCACCGTGGTCAGCGTCATGACCCCGGAGGTCATTTACGCCTTCTATGCCGCCGACATGATCGGTGCCTCGCTGAATCTGGTGGACCCGCGCTACAGCGCCGAGGGCATCCACGAGTACATTGAGGAAGTGAGCTCCCGCCTGCTCATCTGCCTGAACGTCACCTACGAGCGCTGCCACCAGGCCGCCAAGCGCACCAGCGTGGAGCGGGTGCTGGTCATCAGCCCGGCAGACTCGCTGCCGCTGCATCTGGCCATCGGCTACAAGATGACGAACCCCGACCGCAACAGCTACAAATCCAACGTCCTCCACTGGAAGGACTTCATCGCGGCCGGCAAAAACCAGAGCATGAACGCCGAACCCTACGACCCGCAGCACACCTGCGTGGTGGTGCACACCGGCGGCACCACCGGTTCGCCCAAGGGCGTCATGCTCACGGACCACAATTTCAACGCACTGGCCCATGAGTTTGCCGCCCAGAGCCGTCTGTTCCACCGCGGTCAGAAGCTGATGAACATCATGCCGCCGTTCATCGCCTACGGCTACGCCTGCGGTGTGCACATGCCGCTGGTCATGGGCCTGCATGTCATCATCATCCCCAATCTGGACCCCGACAAGCTGGGTGCCCTGATCTGGAAGCACAAGCCCGAACACATGTTCGGCGTGCCCGCCCACTACCAGCAGATGGCCGCTTCCCTGCTGCTGAAGAACAAGGACCTCTCCTTTATCCGCAACTACGCCGCCGGCGGCGACTCGCTGCCGCTGGGTGCCGAGCAGACCGTGAACGAGTTCCTCAAGGAGCACGGCGTGGAGTACCCGCTGGCCAAGGGCTACGGCATGACCGAAGTTTCCTCGGCCGCCACCATCGCCGCCGGCAACGTGACCAAGCCCGGCAGCGTGGGCATCCCCATGCTGAACACCGTGGTGTCCGTTTTTGAGCCCGGCACCGAGACCGAGCTGCCCATCGGCGAGCGCGGCGAGATCTGCATCTGCACCCCCACCGCCATGAAGGGCTACTACAACAAGCCCGACGAGACCGCCATGGTGCTGCGCCGCCACGCAGACGGCCAGCTCTGGGTGCACACCGGCGACCTGGGCTACATGGACGAGGACGGCTTTGTGTATCTGGATGCCCGCATCAAGCGGATGATCATCCGCCACGACGGCTTCAAAGTGTTCCCCTCCATGATCGAAAACGTCATCAGCCGCCACCCCGCCGTGCACCAGTGCTCGGTGGTGGGCTGCACCGACAAGGACCATGTGCAGGGCCGCCTGCCCTTCGTCTATGTGGTGCTGGACCCGGAAGGCGACAAGAAAAAGCGCCAGATCGTGCGCGAACTGCGCCAGCTGTGCAAGGAAGAACTGCCGGAGTATGTGCAGCCCGTGGGCTATAAGTTCATCTCCGAGATGCCGCTGACCCCCGTGGGCAAGGTGGATTACCGTAAGCTGGAGGAGGAGATCACCTCCCGCGATTACTGAATTTGAATCTGGGGGGCATGCCCCTCTCCGGCGCCAACGCGCCCGCTCCTCCGTTTGGGGGAGCTTTTTTATTTTTGCGGGTGCAGCGCGCCCTGCACGGATTTTGAATTTTGTCAGTTGACAATTTTTGCTTTCCATTTTATCATAGAAGCAAAGCCTGCGCTCCCCCTGTGCAGGCACCCCGGAAAGAAGGAATCACAATGAAAAACAAAAAATTTGCCAGCTTTCTGGCCGCAGCAGCAGCGCTTGTGCTGCTGGCCATGCCTGCATTTGCTGCCGACGAACAGACGGAGCTGCCTGCTTCCGAAGCGGCAGAGGTGCAGCAAGAGCAGACCGCAGCGCCTGCCGAGCAGGAGACCGCCCTGCCCGCCGATGCACAGACAGACGGCGAACCGGAGCCGCAGCTCACCTACGTGGCGCTGGGCGACAGCATCGCGGCCGGTGTGGGGCTGCCGGGGGTCCTCTGCACCCCTACCGAGTCCGGGCTGGACTATTCGGCCAACTTTGAGGGCTACCCCGCCCAGAGCTACACCGCGCTGGTGGCTCAGGGCCTTGGGCTCGACCGGCAGCACGCCATTGATCTGGGTCTGCCGGGTCTGATGAGCGCCGACCTTCTGGACATGGTGCAGAACAGCGGGATGTCCCAGCCGAATCAGGCCACCGGCAGCACCTACACCTACCCCCAGTTTCAGGACTATCTGCGCAAAGCCGACATCATCTCCATCCAGATCGGCTCCAACGATGCGACGGTGCCCTGCGTCATGGGGCTGGGCGAGGCGACCCACTGGAAGAGCGAGAAGCTGGTTGAACTGACGGTTAGCGGCGATTTGCGGAACTTCAGCCTTGAAAACCTTCAGGCCATGACCAACGCCTTGCGCCAGCTGCGCCTGACCCCGGAGGAGACCCGGGACACCAACCGCCTGCTGTTCCACGGCATGGACGTCATCTGCCGCGATGCCTACACGCAGGTGACCACGAACCTGCCCCTGATCCTGCAGGAGATCCGCAAGCTGAACCCGGACGCGACCATCCTGCTGGTTGGCTGGTACGACCCGGTGCCCCTGCTGCCCGCATGGAACCGCTATTTCTGCGACCTGAACCGCTTTGCCAAAGAGCTTGCCGCGCAGCAGGAGGGCGTGACCTACGTCCCCGTGACCTTCACGCAGACTTCCAGCGATGCCCACCCCACCGTCCGGGGGCATCGGTACATCGCAAACCAGATCCTGAAAGCACTCAAGTAAGAATAAAAATAACGCCTGTCCCAGCCGGGACAGGCGTTATTTTTTAACTCTGCATCAACTCAGTCGGCCGCTTTCTACCGAGTAGGTCACATCGGCGGCAGCCATGGTGGACTTGCGGTGGGAAACCAGCAGCACCGTCTTGTCCCGGCACTCGGCCCGCACCGCCTTGAGGATCACGCCCTCGTTCAGGCTGTCGAGGTTGGAGGTAGGCTCGTCCAGCAGCAGGAAGGGTGCATCGTGCAGGAATGCCCGCGCCACACCGATGCGCTGCCGCTCGCCGCCGGACAAGGCCCCGCCCAGCTCTCCCACCGGGGTGTCATACCCTTTGGGCAGGCTGCGGATAAAGCCATCCAGTGCCGCCTTTTTGCAGGCGGCTTCCACTTCCTCGTGGGTGGCGTCGCGCTTGGCGATGCGGATGTTGTTCTCGATGGTATCGTCGAACAGTTCCGTCTCCTGCGTCACAAGGCTCTCCTGGGCCCGCAGCGCGGCGGTATTCACGCGGCGGATATCTTCCCCGCCAAAGCGGATGCTGCCGCTGGAAACGTCCCAGAACCGCATCAGCAGCCGCAGGAAGGTGGACTTGCCGCTGCCGGAGCGTCCCGTGATGCCCACGATCTTCTTTTCCGGGATGGTCAGGCTCAAATCATGCAGCACTTCCTCGTCGGCGTAGGAAAAGCTGACGTTCTGTGCTTCGGCCCCGGCAAAGGCCGTGTCGGTGCCGTCGATCACGTCGGCGGTGACGGGCTCCTCGTCCAGCAGGTCCAGCACGCGGTCTGCGCTGGCGAACACCTGGGTCAGGCTGGCACCGAGGTTCGCCAGCGCCACCACCGGGCCGAAGGAGCTCAGGGCCGACAGGGTGCACACCAGCACACCCTCCACGCCCAGCTGGCCGTTCTGATACAGGCGCAGGCTCACGCCCAGCACCGCAATGACGGTGAACAGGATGAGGGTATTGGTGATGGCCGCCGTGAGGCCTTCGCGGTACTTGAGGGCCTTCTGCTTTTCGCCCAGCGTCTCGCTGTGGGCGTCGATGCCCTCGGCGCGGGACGCCGTATCCTGGTACTGCAGGGTGTCCCGCAGGCCGCGCAGGCTTTCCAGCACATAGCTGTTGGTGTCGGCCAGGGCCTGACGGTACTCCCGGGCCACCCGGTCGCCGCGCTTGGCGCTCCAAACAGGCAGAGCCACGCCCACCAGCAGGCAGCCTGCCAGCAGCACCAGCGCGGGCAGGATGTGGTAGCTGCCCACAAAGCCCGTCATGCCGATGACGCAGAGGAAGGCGATGCAGATGGGCGAGATGGTGTGGGCGTAGAACACCTCCAGCGCCTCGATGTCGGCCGTGATGAGGGAGATGAGGTCGCCGCGGTCACGGCCCTCCAGCTTTGCCGGTGTCAGGCGGCGCAAAGCACCAAAGACCTTATCCCGGATGAGGGCCAGCAGCTTGAAGGCGATATAGTGGTTGGACGCCTGCTCGGCATAGCGCAGCACGCCGCGCAGCAGGGCAAACACCAGAATGCAGGCAAAGGCCGCGCCCACGGTGCCCACCGGGCTGGCAAGGCCCAGCGCACGCAGGATGCCAAAGCCGCCGAAGATGGTGATGAAGGTGGCGCAGAAGTGGCCCGCCACACCCATGACGATGGCCGCCAGCATGATGGGCAGCATGGGCTTGACCAGCACGATGAGCCGGCCCACAATGGCAAAGGGGCTGCGATGTTTTGTGTTGTTCATATCAGGCATCCTCCTTTCCCAGTGTTTCCAGCTGTTTCTGAGCAGTGTACAAGCGGCTGTACGCGCCCTGTGCCGCCAGCAGGTCGGCGTGTTTGCCCTGCTCCACGATGCAGCCCTTGTCCAGCACATAGATGCAATCGCTGTCCACCACGTTTGCCAGACGGTGCGAGATGAGGATGACTGTCTTTTTGCCCGCCAGGCTGTGGATGGCGGCCATGATGTCGTTCTCGCTCTCGGCATCCACATTGGAAGTGGCCTCGTCAAACAGGTAAATGGGCGTATCGTGCAGCAGCACTCTTGCCATGGCAAGGCGCTGGCGCTGACCGCCGGATAGATTCGAGCCGCCCTCGTGCAGGGCCGTCTGCAGGCCGTTCTGGCTGCGGCAGAAGTCCGCCAGGTTCACCTGCTCCAGCGCGGCCCAGAGCTCGCTCTCGGCGGCATCGGGCTTTGCCATGCGCAGGTTTTCTTCCACGGTGCCCTTGAAGATAGTGGCATTGTGAGGCACCACGGTCAAGGTGCGCAGGCGCTGCTCCTGCTGCAGCTCCCCTACCGGCACGCCGCCCAGGGTCACGCTGCCGG
>ERZ652152.191-NODE-191-length-33856-cov-40.117_pt1 | contig 33856 bp, 32 predicted proteins | sample MGYA00514757_ERZ652152 | MGnify/ENA metagenome assembly ERZ652152
TGCGTAGTGAGGGTAAAAAAAGAACCCTTGAACTATCTCTAATTCAAGGGTTTTCATGTGTGAAAAGCATTTATGTACTTTCTTTGGTGGTGCCACCAGGAATCGTAATAAACGCCTAAGCAGCTCTATATCTTCACTTTGAGGAATCGCCAAACCCGCAATCTCCTCCTATCGCTCCACCGCAAAATTGCCCCATTCTGCGCATCAAGCAAGCGGATGATTTCGTGGGACAAAGGTAGTGATTTAGTTTGGATTATTGCCGTTCTTATTCTTCAATCTTTTGATTTCTCTATCAAAATCACTCTCAAGCAGTTCCATTTCGCGCTTACGGTAGATTTCAAACTCCTTTTCGGCCTTTTCGATTGCTTGCTTATGTGAGATGTTTCCTTTGCCAATCAGCACTTTCCGTTTGTGAGCGATAATCTGATTGTCCAATGCTTCTATCCAGTCTTTCATCGTCATGGGATTCATTTCCAGTGCTTGGAACTCGGCAAAGTCCAAGAAACCGGAAACAAGTAAGTTCAAACGTTGTAGTTCAATCTCAGACAAGTAGTTCTTGGCAATCTTCACATCATCCTTCGTCACATAGTTGCCCTTGAAGTTCGTCATGCCCACAAACGGCTTCTCGTTATCCACACGATTGTAGATAACTTCCGCCGCAGTATTCTCATGAACTGCATAATGTAACTTGTTTTGCACGGTAGCGAAAAACATCTTTGTCATCTCGTCACGTGGGTCATAATCCGTTGCTGTGGCATAAATGTCCGTGACCTGCTGATAGAAATTGCGTTCGCTGCTGCGAATATCCCGAATGCGCTGCAGCAACTCACGGAAATAACGATTGCCCCCTTGCTTCAACCGCTCATCATCCATCGCAAATCCTTTTTGGATATACTCATGAAGCCGCTGCGTTGCCCAACGGCGGAAACGAGTTGCTACCTGAGACTGCACACGATAACCCAAGGCGATAACCATATCAAGGTTGTAGTGCAACACGCTGCGCTGCACTTGACGTTTACCTTCCTGCCGAACCGTCAAGAAATCCTTTACAGTTCGATTAGAGTCTAACTCACCATCACTTAGGATGTTGTCTATGTGCTGACTTATATTCTGTTTTGTAGTACAATAAATCTCCGCCAACTGGTTTTGTGTCAGCCACAAATCCTCGTCAGCAAAGCGCACCGACACACGAGTTATCTCGTCATCGTCCTGGTAGAGTATTATTTTATTTTCTTCGTTCATCTTACGTCACGGAAGTGATTGATTTCTTGATGCAAAGGTAGTAAATTAGGCTGAGAATTTCCCTCTGCATTTGCTGTTATATTATGAAAGAATGCTAACGGATTGCCATAAATGGCACTTTATGCGCAATTTTGCGCAAAATTCCATCTAAAATCGAGATAAAAGTGCTAACTTTGCAAATAAGTAGACTAATGTAAGCTAATAGCATTGAACATATATTATGGCACAGCTCAAGAAAAAACGTCCAGGGCGCTTGCCTCGCATAGAGGTCGTGGATCTGTTCTGCGGAATAGGTGGCTTGAGTTATGGCATGAAATCTGCCGGTTTACATATCCTTGCAGGTTTTGATTTAGACCGTACATGCAAGTATGCATATGAGACCAACACTGGAGGCGAATTTATTTATAAGAATATTACAGAAGTAACAGCAAAAGACATTTCTCCCCGCTATTCCAAGGAGTCCATTCGTATCCTTGCAGGATGCGCTCCATGTCAGCCGTTCTCATCCTACGCTTTCAAAAATAAAGATAAGGATCCAAACAAATATGACCTACTTTATGAATTTGGGCGTTTGGTAAACGAAGTTGAACCAGACATCATTACGATGGAGAATGTTCCTTCCATACGCGCATTTCGTCTGAAACCCGTGCTTCAGGATTTTATCTCTACACTTGAAAAGGATGGTTATCATGTTTGGTGTGATGTTGTATACTGTCCAGATTATGGTATACCTCAAACAAGAAAACGCCTTGTTCTACTTGCTTCTAGATTTGGGAAGGTTTCTTTAATGCCCAAAACGCATACAGCAGATAAATATGTAACTGTTAGGGATACTATTGCAAACCTGCCACCTCTTAATGCAGGAGAATCAGACCCCAAAGACCCACTTCATAGATGTAGTGCATTGAGTAATCTCAATCTTACACGAATTCAATCCACTCCAGAAGGAGGAAGTTGGAAATCTTGGCCCCAAGATCTGATTTTGGAATGCCATAAAAAAGAAGCCGGGCGAAGTTTTGGAAGTGTATATGGCAGAATGAAATGGGATGAGCCTTCTCCAACCATGACCACGCAATGCACAGGTATTGGAAATGGCCGTTTTGGCCATCCTATTCAAGATAGGGCTATTTCTGCAAGAGAAGCAGCCTTGTTTCAAACGTTTCCTTTAACGTACAGATTCTTTGAAGACGAGGAATCTGTATCTTTAACAAAAGCATCAAGGTATATCGGTAACGCAGTTCCTCCACGGCTGGGACAAATTATTGCAGAAAGCATTAAGCAGCATATCAGAAGTACACCATATGAGCGATGAATCAAATATTTTGAAATGGCGATTTGACGTAAGTACATTTCGTTTAATTGGACGCGATTTGATTACAGATCGTGTTACCGCCTTGTTTGAGCTAATCAAAAATTGTTATGACGCCAATGCAACTGAAGTAACTGTGACATTTGAGAATGTCGGCACTATCAATAACACTTCAAAAATTTTTATTCAGGATAATGGTGTCGGGATGTCTTTTAAAGATATTCGTGATAAATGGATGGTAATTGGTACATCAAGCAAAAGACGCAATCCCTTGTCGCCAGCCCCATTCTATAGAAAATGTGTTGGAGAGAAGGGGATTGGTCGTTTTGCTGTTGACAAATTAGGTGATCAAGTAAATATCACAACAAAGCAGATTGGTTCTGAATCATGGCTGAGTGTATATATTGATTGGCGGGAGTACTTTAACCAACTCCAAGACTCCAAATCTGACATACGTCTATTTACTGATATTGAGAACACATATAATTTTTTTCCTGCAGAAGACAAATTTAAAGCTGGTACGACTTTAACAATTACACAATCTCGGGATATTTGGACAAAAAAAGATATCATTCGCATTCTGCGAGAATCTTCTAGAATCGTATCGCCATTCGAGAAAAGCGAATATCCTTTCCGTATTCACGTCATAGCTCCTGAATACAACATTGACGCTTGGTCGGAAGAATACAAAATTGACGGTAGAGATCTTGCTACAACATCAGCTTCCTTTGGTTTTAGTGAAACTAAACAACAGTGCCTTTTATTTAATGAAACCACTGGTCGTATAGAAATATACGAAACAGACATTCAGCCTTTTGGAGGCGTATCTATGGAGTTTTACTATTTTGACGGGAGAGCTCGCGAAGCATTCCGTCGCAAATACCCAGATGCAAAAATAGATGGTGTAAAGATTTATCGTGATGGTATTATTACAACACCATTTGCCGAACAAGAAGACGCATCGGACAAGAAACGAGATATTCTTGGAATTGACAAGAGACTATGGGTAAGCTTATTTGACAAAATTAGCACACGTGAACTTATTGGGATTGTAAATATTACGAAAGAAGGGAATCCCCAAATTATTGATGCTACCAATAGACAAGATTTCACCGCCACTCCTGAATATATGGCTCTGAAAGATTTTATTATCCTCCAGATTGAAGCCCTTGAGCAATTTAAAAAATACAGCAACAATAAAACCAAATCCAAGCAGGCAAAAAGCATACAACATGCAGGAACCGGAGTTTCTCTTATCGTAGAAAAAGTGGAGGATCTTATTAAAAAAAATCCAACACTATCGAATCAACTTGCTCCACTGAAAGAAATTGCAGTTAAAGCGGGAAAACGTATAGAATCAGCCGCCAAGGAACAGCAGGAAGCTGAAGAGGAACATTCGAGACATGAAAACATGTATCTAAGGATCATGAGCAGGCAAGAGGAAGCCATAAATGTAGCCCATGCAGTGAAAACTTCTATGGGTAAAATCCAGCGGCAGGCAAGATTTTTTAAACTGCGGTTCCCCAATGAGGATTTAAATGACTATTTTAAATCATATTCAAATCAAATTCATGCAGAAATGGTTAAACTCGAAAGAGCTACTGATGAATTATTTGACTACTCCAAGGTTAATCTGCCATTTACCGACATTAATTTGAAGCAGCTTATAGAGTATCTTTTAAACTCTTATGGCGATGAATTTGAATCTAAAGGGATTAAATTGGAAATGGATATTGAAGACAATTTGATTCTAAATTGTAATGAAATCATATTCTATGACATCGTCCAAAATCTAACAAACAATGCTATTAAGGCAATGAAAGATAGTGAAACTAAAATATATAGATGCACTATAAGGGCTCATAATGAAAAGCTTGTCATGGATTTTTCGGATACCGGATGTGGAATACCTGTAGAAAAACGAGAGTGGGTCTTTGGCATATACAATACAACGACTGCAGAACAAGGTGGGGGTGGTATTGGGCTTTATGCTGTACGCATGAGAGTCCGTGCATTGAACGGCATCGTTGTTGTCAAGGACAGCGAATTTGCGCCATTGGGCACAACAATACACATTGAATTACCATTCAAAAAATAAAATAATGGAAGATAGTATATTTCATATAATTATAGTTGATGACACTATGGGGGAAAATGATCCCTTTGTTGTCAACTTGAAATTGGATTATGGTAGTGAGGCTAAAATAACATACTTTGAGAATGTTTCGCCTGCTATGGATTTCATTGACATGCATATGTCTGAACGTATGATTGTTTTCATGGACTGCAAATTCGGTTCCGTATGGGAAGGTATTGATGCTGTGATTAAGCTTCGTAAGAAAACTGCGCTTGTATACGTTGTCATGATGTCCGCAAATCCAATAAATCAGCTAAAAACAGATGACTTGGCTTCTCTTATAAACACTGAAAATATATTTTTTATAAAAAATACGGACGAGGATGGCGCTAAAGAGAAAATCGAAAGGATACGCTCTATTTGGAAATCACGATTCGATTGCATCCTTGAGAGATGGCTTACACGTCATCCTGAAATTTCAGATGTCGAAGCATTCTCTCAATCGGGGAAAAAATATACTTGGAAGGATATACTTTCAGAGATTAGGATGCAGACGCCAGTCGGAAAAGCTATGGAGCAAATGGTTAACCAGTTCTACTTGTATAAATACGCTGAGAATAAAGAGTAATAATGGAAAATATTTTGATAGCATATAATAACGATCCAAACTCAGAATTGCATCTTTTCTTTGAGTCTTGTGCGGATGATGCTAAGCAGTTCTGTGTTGACAACCAGCATTGCTTTGAATCTGTTTGTCCGCCTGGACTTTTAGAGTGTAATGTGACTCCAAATATACATACTTTTTCTATATTTTTCTTTGCAGCTCATGGTGACTCATATGGTATTTACAATGAAAATGACGATGATATTGTGTCCACGAGAACTAATAATTATGATTTTGCGGGTAAAACTCTCTATACAGTATCTTGTTTGTGTGCGGAAAAGCTTATGCCTGAGTTAAAGAGAAATGGATTAGATACATTCGTGGGATATGATGACCAACTTCGAGTAGTAGAGACGGAACCAATGTTTCGTGAGTCCGCTATGGAAGGACTGAAAGCAATACTTGAGGGAGTTGATAAGGATTTAGCAAGGAGCCGTATGTTTAATAAATACACAGAATGCATAAATAATGCTAAGAATGACGACATAAAAATGTACCTCCTTCATAATAGGGAGCATTTATGTTTTGAATGATACAATATGTCAGATGTTATGACACCCGAGCAACGGAGTCGCTGTATGGCGGCCATCAGGGGCAAGGATACCAAGCCGGAGATTTTGGTGCGGAAATTCTTGTTCAGCAAGGGGCTTCGGTATCGCCTGAACAACAGGAAACTTCCTGGGTCACCAGATATTGTGTTGAAGAAATACAAGACCGTCATATTCGTTGACGGTTGCTTTTGGCATGGTCATGAAGGATGCAAGTATTTCAGACTGCCCAAAAGCAATACTCCGTTTTGGGAGGCTAAAATTACGCGGAACATCGAACGCGACAAGGAGACAACACAAGCCTTGACAGCTCTTGGTTGGAAAGTAATCCGTATTTGGGAGTGTGAACTCCGCAATAAAAGCAACCGGGAAGCTGCTTTGAACAAACTCTTTAATGATATCAAGTGCTCTGCTGTTAAAAGATATTCTATTGAAGAATCGGATATCCTTGTGGCGGCAGAGTCTGAATCCCCTTATTCCGAAGGTTGAAATTGCACAAAATGCACTTTATTGAAATATTAAACCAATCCTATGGCTTGAATTGGGTGATTCCTCAATGAAAATTGTTACCTTTGTGCCATTGAACAAGTAATAAACATCATGGGCAAAGATATAAACCGAATCAAAGTTATACTTGTGGAGAAGAAGCGAACCAACAAATGGCTTGCCGAACAGCTTGGCAAGGACCCAGCTACTGTCTCCAAATGGTGTACGAACACCATTCAACCGAGCCTTGACACTCTTCTCAAGATTGCCGGGCTTCTCAATGTGCAGATTCAAGAATTGGTAAGAATGCCCGAATAATAGATATTTAGAATTCAAATGGCTACTGTCATAAAAGATATACAAGAAGAGTCCGATAAGATTACCAAGGTAAGACGAATCATAAAGAATCGTTCGGAAAAACTGGAAAAAAAGGATATACTTCCCACTCCCCTATCTGCAGATGTTTCTTGGAAAGAACTCCCGTTTTCACATCCTGAAAATACGGTTCGTATTGGCACTGTATTTTCAGGGATTGGCGCATTTGAACATGCCTTCCAGCGGTTAGGATTAAAACATCAAATAATGTTCGCTGGAGATATAGATGCCAAATGTAAAGAAAGTTATTTCGCGAATTATAACATAAGCGAGGATGACTGGTTTACCGATATACGCGATTTTGATGCGAGGAAATATGCAGGCAAAGTTGATATCGTTGTTGGTGGTGCTCCGTGTCAAGCTTTTTCTATGGTTGGTCATAGATTGGGGTTTGAAGATGCTAGAGGTACCTTATTTTATGAGTTTGCTCGAGTCGTCAAAGAAACACAGCCTAAAGTGTTCTTGTTTGAAAATGTGCGAGGGCTGCTTAATCACGACAAGGGGAGGACATGGCACGTCATACATGACATCTTTGAAGAGTTAGGCTATGATGTTAAATTCAGAGTCCTGAATAGTTGTGATTATGGCATTCCTCAACATAGAGAAAGGGTGTATTGTCTTGGCTTCAAAAAGAAAACAGAATTTGAATATCCGGCACCAATAGAATTGGAATATCGTATGTATGATTTTCTTGAAGATTTTATTGATACGAAATACTTTCTTCGGGAAAAAGGTGTGAAATTTGTCACAAGCCATAAGAATCGGATGAAGAGTTACACCCAAATCAATGGAGATATACAATTATGCCAAAAAAGAAATCAGCAATTCAACTGGCATGGAGATTTTGTATTTCATCCCGATTCGGAGTTGACGGAACATGATGCGGATTTCGACGAATTCGTCTTTGATGTTAAGGATGTAGAAGAGAAGTACTACCTTTCAGAAAAGGTGGCAAAATATGTTTTGGCGGGAGGGACAAAAAACTTCAAGACTTCAACAGAGACCGATTTAGATGTGGCCCGCCCGTTACTTCAATCTATGCACAAAATGCACCGAGCTGGCGTAGACAATTACGTTACTCATAAGGGACGCATTAGGAAACTCACTCCACGTGAATGCCTACGTCTGATGGGATTTAAAGACACTTTCAAAATAGTTGTGTCTGACACATCAGCCTATCAACAGGCAGGGAACAGTATAGTTGTAGATGTGCTGATAGCCATTCTTAAACAGATGGATATCACACAATATGGTATAACAGAATAACGACAAACTTATGGCTGATATTATTTGCCGATGGAGAAATGGAACTCCAAAAACGGTTGTCGAGTTGGTAAACTCTATGCCGCATGAGGTCTTGACTTCTGAGCGGTTCAGGAATATTATGTCTACTAAATGGGATGGGGATTTCTTTAGAACTCCATACCAATTGGCATGTCAATTAGGTTTATATTATGAGTCTGAGGAAGGATATTTCTTTCCTCGGTTTGACCATGACATCACAACAGAAGAAGCTGAAAATTATTTGTTTCATTGGCTTCCTCGTTACTACATTCCGAATCCGTATATCAGCAAAAAAGGATTTAGCAACATTGATTGTCCGACTTTCTTTCTGAGGACATTGTACGAATTTGTACGAGAACACCCAAACTGCGATTACCATGATGCTTGTCTTGCTTGTTTCAAAGAAGAAGCAAAAAACAATGATGACATTATTCGGAACTACATCAATAATTATTCGAGGATTTTGACATTTTCCCCACAAGGCAAATTGAATGTAACAGACATCGATCCTCTCACAGTATTTATAACAATGGACAGAACAGATAAAAAGAGTTTTTTCGATATTTTCAACAATGAGCAAAAAAATATCATGCGTCCAATAGAGGAATCACTCCAGCAAATATATTACGGAGCGCCAGGCACAGGTAAATCGTTTGCAATAAATAAGGTTTGTGCTCAGTATGAGAACTACCGCACAACATTCCATCCTGATACTGATTATGCTGCATTTGTCGGATCGTACAAGCCCATTACAGTCCGTGTGCCCGTTTATGGCATACAGGGCACGAAACTTCGTGATGAGGAAGGCAAGACTATACTTGAAGACCGTATTGTGTACCGATACATTTTCCAGTCTTTTCTCAAAGCCTATATTGCCGCATGGCGCGAGCAACAAAACGAAAATCCAAAGCCTGTGTTCCTTATTATCGAAGAAATCAACCGTGGCAACTGCGCTCAGATTTTCGGTGACATCTTCCAACTGCTTGACCGGAATGAAGCCGGATTCTCAGACTATCCAATTGTGGCAGACGATGATCTTGCACAAGAGTTGAAGCGTGTACTTGGCGACTTCAATATAGTTAGTGCTGAGAACATAAATGCTCTTTACAAGGGCGGCAAGGATGTTGTCGTACAAGTGAAGTCAGGGTCACACCTGCTGTTGCCTAACAATCTTTATATTTGGGCGACGATGAACACTTCTGACCAATCCCTGTTCCCCATTGACTCCGCTTTCAAACGTCGTTGGGATTGGAAGTATATCAAAATCAAGGATGCAGAGAAAGGTTACCGCATAACATTCTCCAACGGACATCAATACGATTGGTGGCAGTTCATTTCTGCCATTAACGCAGAGATTGAAGGTGGAGAGATACAACAGGAGGACAAGAAACTCGGTTATTTCTTTGCAAAGGCATGTGATGGTAAAATCAGTGCCGAGACGTTTGTGTCTAAAGTGCTTTTCTACCTTTACAACGACGTATTTAAAGACTTTGGCCTTGAAGAAGCTTTCTTCAAAGACGAAGATGGCGAAACGATGATTTTTACCTCGTACTTTGATAACCTCGGAAAAGTGGAAGAAAGCCGAGTTGAGCGTTTCTTGAAGAATCTTAAATTATTGCCGATAGAGTCCAACGAGGATAAAACGGATATTTTGGATTCAGAGGACGATGATTTTGAAGACGATGAACTAGGAAACAACAAGAGTGGTCGAGATTTCACCAAATATGCAATAAACGATGAAGGAAAATACGGAAAGAAACATATAGCATCCACCATTATCGGAAAATATGTAGAACAACATCCTGACATGTCCGCCGATGAAGTTGTATCCAAATGGAAAACGCTTGGAAATATCGTCTCACACTTTGTGGAAACGCAGACGGAATACGACAGCAGAACAGATTTACCAGAAAGTCGTCGTGTAGATAAAATTGAGTGTAATGGTAAAACCATATACGTATCTAATAATGGATGGGGCACCAAAAGCAAAATGGAGGAACTTCAAAAAGCATTGAGCGAACATACAGAATTAGGTTTTTCTATTTCGGAAGTTAAAGAATGAAACTATTGGTAGAGGGACATCCGTACCCGTTTGAAATCATAAAGGAACTGTTTCCCAACATTGATGAACTTGATGTTGTGGATGGTGTAGCCTCCGTTAATTACGTAGGCTACTACTATTATGCAGAAAAGAGCCATGCGGTGTTCATTCTCCCAAAGGTAGTAATAGACCATCGCGACAATCTTTTCGGCGTGGAGGGATTGCGTCCCGAGCATGTCATTGACCTTAATGGACCCAGGAATCCGCTCTCGCAAGGGCAGCGGCAGTTCATCTATGGATTATCGGTATGGATCTACCGGGCAATAGCAGTTTACCGTGATAACTGCGTACGTCAGAACAAGGACCACACCATCATACGCCAGCAGAGCGCAATAAAGGTTGGGCGTGGCAAGCACCGTACAGGAAACACATTCCTTGACATCATTCTCTCGCTCATTGAGTTTGCACGACAGAACAAAGACTGGTTCATGTTTATCTTAAAGAATAACCATAGCGGTTTCAACAAGATAAACTGGAGCAAGACCATTGCTAAATCGCAAGTGGTGATACAGGATAATGAGCCAGTCTACATTGACCCGATAACGAAGAAACGGCGCATAAACTTTGACGAAGAACTGCTCGTCATCTTCTATTCGATTCTCAACTACGTCAGGCAGACTTACGGCTTTCCCGTAGAAGCAAATCTCAATTACGCTCTCATTACAGGCAAGCGTTTTGAATGCTATATGCCACACCGTCGCGAGGATGGCACCACAGATTGCGGCTTTGGCGTCCGTCGCCTACGTCAGATAAAATACAAGTATTTTTCCGACAAGGCATTACAATTATGGGATTTGTGCTTCGCGTTCTTTGACCAGTCGAAGAACGTGCGCATCAATGCACAGCTCAATGAGTTCCTGCTTGCCAAGAACTTCAATATTGTCTTTGAGGCGATTATTGATGAACTTATCGGAGACTCGGAGTTTCCTGACAGACTCAACAAGAAGCAGGAAGATGGCAAGCAGGTTGACCACATGTATCTGTATAAGAGCCTGACTTCAGTAGAACCCGACAAGCAGGTCTATTACATAGGTGACTCCAAGTATTACAAACAGAAGAACCCCATTTCCAAAGAATCGGTTGCCAAACAATACACCTACGCCCGCAATGTAATACAATGGAATCTAAACCTTTTCTTTGGTGAAGACTCAGACAGCAAGCCACGAGAGACCGACTTTTGTCTGCGCGATGAAATAACGGAGGGCTACAACATTATCCCAAATTTCTTTATCAGCGCAACAGTACCTGATGACCTTTCATATACTGACACTGTCGAAAAGGCGCAAAAAAGCGCGACTACTTTTGTCTCGCAGCAGTTCCGTAACCGTCTGTTTGACCGCGACACGCTTTTGGTGACACACTACGATGTCAATTTCCTGTATGTCGTTTCCCTTTATGCCCGTAATAACGCCTATCGGAAGAAAGAATGGCGCGAGAAGGTGCGTGGAATATTCCGCGATAAGATACAGAAAGAACTTGAGAAACGCTTCAAATTCTTTGCCATGCGGACGAAGCCGGGAGTTGATACCCGAGAATTTATCGAAACCCATTTTCGTGACATTCTTGGAAAGGTGTATGCTCCATACAATGACAAGGATATCATAGCTCTCGCACTTGACAACCGCAAGCAATTTGATGAGGAAAACTCACATGTGCTTGCAGAACTCGGGGAGGCATTCACCATTGTGGAATGTCCACTTGGACAAGATCCGCGTGAACTTCTTCCACCTGCGTCAGCAGGCACTGCAGCACCTTCAGCAACAGCAATGCACGGCAAGTTCCTTTTCGGTATCGTCAACAAAAACAGACGCTGCAAGGACGGGCACATGGAGGTATCAAAGGAATATTTGGCATTTGTCAATCGGGAGGCTGACGAGTTTGTGATGCGCAATATGCCTGGCGGAGACATCTCCGAGGCAAAATACTTCGTGCCGATGTTCGATGGAGGCATTGCCGGATATTATGAAATAATAGGTATCACCTTTGGTTCTCGCAAGCAACCATTGCTTGACGATGATGCCAATCCGATATTGGATGCCAATGGAAAAGAAATCATGGTCAAGATGCCGTGTCTGAACATCAAGCTCGGAGCATACACACCCCTCGGCGACCATATTGTAGAAATTCCTAAGTTCCGCAATTGGAACGGTCAGATACATACTTATTCAGAGTTACTGGATTTATACAAATAAGGTAGAAGTAGATTTTCCGTATGAGTTCATCAATTAACGAGCTATATCTAATCGGTAATGGATTTGATATGCACCATTGTATCAACTCCAGTTACAATAATTTCAAGGATTGGTTAGAGGACAAAGATGCAGTTGTCTTCAACCGTCTATTTCAGGTTTATGAATTCGATGGTGGAGATTTATGGAGTTCATTGGAAGAAAATTTAGGGAACATCCCTGTAGCGGCAATTCTTGAAGACTACGTATCTTCTCCATTTATGATATTTTTTACACGAGTAGATGGAAGTCGCGGATTTTTTAACCTTGATGATTTTTCTGATGGACCTATACCGGAAGTGGGATATACTCTCAACAGACTATATTTTCACTTAGAACAATATTTTAAAGAATGGGTTTTACAACTTGGTGCACCTGATTATAATCAGAGAGTTCAGATAAACAAGAACAATTCATATTTTATAAATTTCAATTACACTACAACATTAGAAACGGCGTATGGCATTAACAGAGGTAGCATTTGTTATATTCATGGATGTGCTGCATTAAATCAATACCTTATATTTGGCCATAACCAAACTCCAGAGGCAATCAAAAACAAATGGCATTTTGATACCTTCACCAATGAAAAAGAGCAATTGGAAGAAGCCGTCAATGATATGGGGACTTTATATAAGGATGTAAATGCCATAATAAAAAACAATAATGAAATATGGAAAAAACTGTCTGACATTGACACAATACATGTATGGGGACTCTCTTTGTCAGATGTCGATTTCCCATATTTAAGACATATTAAAAGCATCGTAAATCCCCAAGTCAAATGGGAATTCAGTTGGTACAACGAAAATGACAAGAAACGCATAGAGAATGTCATCGAACAACTATCGTTAAGAAACACTTCTCTGATACAGTTATCGGACATCATTCTGCCGCATCCGAAACAGTTAAACTTGTTTGAATAATTGGTTACGAGGCAAAAAACTTGAATTTACAGAATCCCCCCTAAGCACCCCTTATGTACCCCCTAAGTACCCCTCAAGCTAAGCAATCACTCAAAATCGCCACCGACCAAGTTGCGACCAACTACTGATCAAGTACCGACCAAATTCTAATAATTTGAGTGCTTAAAAAGCAACACCTAAAAAATCGCATCGGAAAGGCTGTCCCATTCCGATGCGATTCTTAGTTTCTTGTTATATGTCCGAAGAATTACTTGCTGCCCTGCTTTTCGGCCGTTGTTTTGATGCTCTCCTGCATCAGACTATCAGAAACCACTTTCAGAGAAGCATCATATCCGTCCGCTTGCTTCCGCATCCACTCAATGGCTTTCTCGTCTCGGTGGATGTCGAACACTTTATTCAACCAAAGAACATCGTTAGCATTGCATCCACCCCATGCGCGGATGGCACGGAACTTCAGGGCATCATCGGCGTACTGGCGGTTGGATTGCCACTGCGCGATGTTGCCCCATAGGGATAAGGCGCAGGCCACGCCAAGCCCTGCGACAAAAGAAAATACTTTCTTGGATTTGATGTCGAAGCTGTGTTTATGGATATGCTCCTGCGGGTGGTACTTCTGTTCTACTTCTTGCTTCTCCTGCACTTTTTTGATGGTGTCAAGGTGTTGCAAAATCACAGTGGAAATTTGTGCGTATGCCTTCCAGTGCTTTGCCAACAAGTCCTTAATATCTTCTGATTGGGCCTTGGCTGTTTCTGCCACAATCTCCTTAATCGGAGATAAATCTTGGACGTTGGGTTCGCTTTGTGGGGATTGTGCCACCGATTTGGGTAGTTCCTCTAACTTGTTGTTGATGCCGTTTATGGCGGTTTTGATTTCCTCGAAGAGGACGAATACATTGTTGTCTGCCATTGTTACCAGTTGATTTTACGTTGTTTCTTCTTTTTCTTATTTCTCAGATAGGGGTCGTAAAGTTGCTGTTCTTCCGGTGCGTTGCTTGGAGTGAGCAAACCTAATGAGCCGCTGATAAGCTCGACATCGTTGCTTGAAGTCGGGCTTATTTCTTCCCGATTAGCCTGTGGCTGAGGTTGTGTCTGTCGTTCTCCGTAGTTGTTACGGTTTAGTGCTGCATCAATCTTGGAGTAACTGAATTGTCTGTCCACCTTGGAACCGTTGAAGCGGTAGCCATTCATTGAGAATATGATACCTTGAATCTCGTCCGTCTGACCCTTGTACTTGAACTGCCCACTAATGCCCTGCCGTTCCAATCGGTCAAGCAAGGTCTGCCAATCCTTGCATCTACCGACTTCCGCTTTCAAGATTTGATAGAGTTCATACCTCGTCTTGTCCGGTTCTCGCAATCGGTCCATCTTCACCTGCTCCTTGCCGTTGGCGAAGTGAAGTCCGTATTTCCGGGTTAGTTCCTTGCAAATACGCTCGCTGCGGAAGCGGTCGTTTCGATCGGATATGGTTTTGCCATTATTGTCGATGCGGTTGAAGGCGATATGCACGTGTGGATGTTCCTTGTCGAAATGCCGCCCGATGAGGTACTGCGTCTCCTTAATACCCATCCGCTCCATGTACTCACGGGCTATCTGAGCCATGATTGCGTTGTTCAACCGTGGCGCATCCTCTTTGGAAAAACTCAGAGCGATGTGACCTACGGCCTTTGTCACCTTTGGATTCATCTGCGCTTGGCCGATAAATCCTTGTGCTATCGTGTCGTTATTTTCCAGAAATAAGCCGTCTGCATCTATGATTTGAGTGCCTTTCTCATCGTTCAGGATGTAGCTCACTACGCCTCGGAAGTCCGAGCCTTTCATGATTTTGGCTATCATAGGCGTATCCGGTTCACAAGGTTATCCATCTCTATCATCAAGGCTCGGCAAGGAACAAGCACAGAGGCGTAGCCCTCTGCGTTCGCCTTCCGTGCCAGCTGGTTCAGGTTGTTCGCCATGCCACACAACTTGCGGATAAGGTCGCCGTGCTCTTTCGAGAGTCGTTCTCTTACGCCACCTTCCGTGATGCAGCCACGGATGAACTCGCTGGCAGAGACTCCTGCCGACTTCGCCTTGGACTTCAGTTGATAGTAGTCCTCCGTTGCCATTTTCACGGTGACACGGTATTTCAACTTTTCGGTAGCACCCTTGACGGGGCGACCGCCTTTGTTCTTTCTCTTATTGCTGTTCATGATTATCAAGTTTACTTTGGTTACTGATTGTAGTAGTTACAGACCAACGGGATGACCTTCCCTGCGAGGTTTGGAGCGGGGCAAGTGGTTTAGGTCTGCCCGAAACATAAACTTGCCCTCTCCAAACTTCGTTACAGGGATTTAGAGCAACACTAATAGTTCATCTCGTTGGCCACTCTTTAATTCTCACAATTTACGCCACTGCTCAATGTCGTTCCCGTATGCGGAAAGGTGATGGCGGGCGAGGTTCTCGATAAGCCCGGACACGCTCATGCCTCTGCCGCCAAGACAGCGGACAATCTTGTCCAATTCATCACGCACCTCACTGCTGACGAACACAGGCTTGCGGTCGATAATCTTGGGGACTTGCAGGTAGGTGTCGCGGTACTCGTCCAACGATAGCCGACGCTGCTTGCTGCTGATGCGTCTAACAATGGTTCGCTCAGCAGGGATTTCATCCAATTCTGTAGCAGCCTCATCATGCTCGTGTGCGATGGGTTCAGCCACTGCTGTTTGTGCTGCCGACGTATCCGGTTCTTCCAACGGAGGAAAGAGACTGCCCGTTTCGGCAGGCACCTCCGATTTCGCGTCAGCCGACTTTTCTGCCCGCTCTGCATTGGGCATGGAAGGCAGAAAGTCTTCCAACTTGAAGTTCTTGAACTCCTCATCGTTCTCGATGTTTTTGAATTTCTTACTCATACTGTTTCTTGTTAATGGTGAATAACTATTGGTCGTTATGCGCATACTTGACCGTTTGTCGGGTGCAAAATAACTACCTATAGTTTACCCTGTCAAGCACTTGGATTCTCTTAGGCAATTTTGTATGGATTTGCTTTGGAGTGATAGAAACGATGGTGCAGACTTCGCCGATTCGCAGAGAACGATTAACAGGAAAGGCAAAGGAACATTTACGGGCAAAGTTGAATTAAGGCCTTATCGGAGCTTTGACTTTCGTATTATATAGGAATTAAGGCAGAATCCTCCGGCAACTGGCACCGGTTTTCCGACAAGGTGACGCCAAAGGCTGCCAGTTCTGAAAAAAGTATTGTCGGATGGCGGATTATCCATTCCTTTGCGGCAAAAGAAATAACAAAAGGAATCATTATGGAAATTGTATCAATCGAGAAAAGGACCTTTGAGGCGATGGTCGCCAAGTTCGACCAGTTCGTCCGCCGCATGGATGCCATCTGCCATCGGCACGGCGAAAAGACAATGAGTGAGTGGATGGACAATCAGGACGTGTGCCGGATGCTGAACATCAGTCCGCGCACCTTGCAGACGCTGCGGGACAACGGCACACTTGCCTTCTCGCAAATCAATCACAAAACGTATTACCGTCCCGAAGATGTGAAGCGCATCGTGGCCCATGTGGAGGACAGACGGAAGGAAGCACGGTTCAAAGGAAGAATAATATAAACAATAAATTAAATAGAATAACAATACCCACTAAATCCAACGTGACATGAATGAACTGATGACCAAAGACAACGAGTGGATAATCCACTTCATGGGCAGTCTTGACCGACTGCTGGACAACTACGAGCGCATGACCGCAGACTATCGTCCGACATTGGGCGGAGAGCGTTTCTTCACCGACAAGGAGGTGTCGGCGCGGCTGAAGGTGAGTCGCCGAACGCTTCAGGACTATCGCAACGAGGGACGGATAGCCTATATCCAGTTGGGCGGCAAGATTCTCTATCGCGAGTCGGACATAGAGAAGATGCTGCTTGACGGCTACCGCTCCGCCTACCGACAGACGGCCACCTGATTTTCTTGAAGGAGCGCAGTTTGCCGTCTGCCCAATAGATTGCGGTAGCAATGGACATGACAGCAAAAAGAAAAAGGAACGGCTTACGGATGAAGCATCATAATTCCGCTTCGTCTGTAAGCCGTTCCTGTCTTCTGATTTCCCGTCAGTCACTTGTTTCCGTTGCCGGATGCCCTACGAGCGTATGGTAGGCTGTGGCAAGGTTTTCGGGCTGAATACACTCCGTAGGAGGAAGATTCTGCCCGAAACGGCTCTGCCGCCTGACCTTGCTTCTGCCATCAAACCATACGCTACCTTTGCATCCGAGCATCGGGAACAAATGTCTGCCGGGATGAACTCAATTATACCATCGGTTGCTTCCTCTGCCACAGGAAACAAACAACGAAATCTTACCAGCACTCAGTTTACCGATTACAAACCGTCTGAACAGCATACTGTTCTTACTGCATATTCTGAATGCAATGGCTATAACTATTTCAAGGCCGTAAACATCGTAACTGATTCCATCGGGTTGCTTGACATATTTCATCGTATTCACTTGATTCAGTTCCTTGTTCTTGTATATGCTATGTATCGCCTTGCGAACATCACACGAGAACACCCTGAACAAATCGGCAATCTCAAACTGTGTCATCCATATGGGTGCAGTGGACATACTCACCATACCGCTTTCACTGATTGTAATGATTCCTCTTTCCATATTCATCCCATTACTTTGGCCATCATGTTCTTCACATTATTCATATCACGCAGGATAGAGGAATCCAACACGCGGGCATAGTGCTGGGTCATCTTGATGTTGGAGTGACCGAGCATCTTGGCCACGTTCTCAATGCTCACACCATTAGCGAGGCAGACGGAGGTGGCGTAGCTATGCCGGGCCGTATGTGTTGTCAAGTTCTTCTTGATCATGCAGAGGTCGGCTATTTCTTTTAGATAGCTGTTCATCTTCTGATTGCAGGGGACGGGAAGCAGCACCTTCTTCTTTAAGCAAGCTGGGTAGTTCGCGTATTTGCGGAGGATGGCCAAAGGGATGTCGAGCAGGGGGATGTTGCACATGTTCTTCGTCTTTTGGCGAGGCTTGCGAATCCAAAGGTTGCCATTGGCATCCTCTACGATGTGTTCGGGGGAAAGTTGTTGCACGTCGATGAAGGCGAGACCGGTGAAGGCGGCGAAGATGAAGATGTCGCGGACTACGGTGATGCGCTCCAGCGGGAACTCCTTGTGATAGATGGTGAGCAGTTCGTCCATTGTCAGGAACTCGCGGATGACTTCTTTCTCGTGGAACTTGATGCCGACAAACGGGTCTTTGGCTATCCATTCGTTGGCAAGGGCAAGGTTGGTGATTTTCTTCAGGCATTTCATGTAGCGGATGACCGTGTTCTGCTGGCATTCCTTCTCTGTCTTTAGGTAAAACTCGAAGGCGCGCACCAGTTCGCCGTTGACTTCTGTCAGCGGCAAGTCCTCCTTATCATATCTTTGTTTGATGAGTTCCGCGAGATAACGCTTACAACTCTCATAGCGGCGGACGGTAATCAGGGCGTAGTCCTTGCCCACGAGGGCGCGGCATTGGTCGTTGTGCTCCTGCATGGTGCCGATGATGGTGCGGACGGCCTCGGGTTCCTTGTCCTGTCCGAAGAAGCGTTCCTGCAAGATGCGGGCGGTGATGAGTTGGCCCTGTTCCTCCATCTCGTTGAATAGCTGGTGGAGTTTGATTCTCGCTTCTTCGATGTAGGCGTTCAAATCGCAGGCTTTACGGCTCTTGCCTTTGGCACATTCCTTCGGTTGGTTCCACAGAGCTGGGTCGATGCTCTTGCGGATGTTGTTTTCCACTCGCGCACCGTTCACGGTGATGCGCATACACACGGAGGCTTCTCCGCTTTTCAGCAATTTGGCTTTCTTCAAGTAAAAAAGCACATTGAATGAGTTTCTTTTCATGTTCCTACAGTTTTATTTGTTTTTGCAAAAGTAGGAAATCTTGTGCGCCTTCTTGATACGCAAAATGTTGCAAATCAACGCAAAAGAAGCCTTCGAGGTGGAGATTTTCCGTCCTCCTTTCTGCTCCACCTTTTGCTCCACCGGAAAGGGGAATATCTTGCCGTTTTTTGCGTTTCGCGGGAAAAGAAAAACTCCTGATTTCGTTTGGAAATCAGGAGTTTGCAGTGATTTGCTTTTTCTCAAAGTGGTGCCACCAGGAATCGAACCGGGGACACAAGGATTTTCAGTCCTTTGCTCTACCAACTGAGCTATGGCACCATCGTTTTGCGGTTGCAAAGATAGAGTAAAATCTTTAATCTCCAAAATAAATGAGATGAAAATGAGAAAAAATATTTTTTATGAAAAAAAACTCGTTTTTCTTTTGTCAGTATTGAAAATATGTCTACCTTTGCAGCGCAAACGAAAAAACAAACGTTGCAATCGGAATGTAGCGCAGTTGGTAGCGCACTACGTTCGGGACGTAGGGGTCGGGCGTTCGAGTCGCCTCATTCCGACAGAAGAGCGGCAGATGATTCTATATCATTTGCCGCTCTTTCATACTACTCCTCAGTAATAAATAATTTTGTCATTATTTTGTGTGGCATGAGATTATTTATATCTTTGCAAATGATTGGATGAAAAGGTGGAGGGGCGATTTAGCTCCTTTTTTTGTTCTTAATAGTTAATACATGATAGATAAAAACGTTGTAGCTCGGATTGTAGAGGAATGGCTGGAAGATAAAAGTTATTTTCTGGTTGATGTAAATGTGAGTCCGGATGACAAAATTGTAGTGGAAATAGACCATGCAGAAGGTGTGTGGATAGACGACTGTGTGGAACTGAGCCGCTATATTGAGTCAAAATTAAGTCGTGAAGAAGATTACGAACTGGAAGTAGGTTCTGCGGGAATCGGTCAGCCATTTAAGGTTTTGCAGCAGTATGTAGCACATGTAGGTTGCGAAGTAGAAGTGCTGGACAAAACCGGAAAGAAATGGACGGGTGTGCTGGCGGATGCCAACGAAGAGAATTTTACGGTTACGGTAGAAGTGAAAATAAAACCGGAAGGTGCCAAGCGTCCGAAGCTGGTGGAACAGAATGTAACCTTTACCTATGATGAGATAAAATACACCAAATACTTAATTAGCTTTAAATAATTATGGCCAAAAAAGAAGAAACTGTCAGCTTGATTGACACATTCTCGGAATTTAAGGAATTGAAGAACATTGATCGCACCACGATGGTGAGCGTGTTGGAAGAGTCGTTCCGCAGTGTGATTGCAAAAATGTTCGGTACAGATGAAAACTATGATGTGATTGTAAATCCTGACAAGGGGGATTTCGAAATCTGGCGTAACCGTGAAGTTGTGGCGGATGAGGAGCTGACTAACCCGAACCTGCAGATTGCATTGTCGGAAGCACGCAAGATTGATGCATCGTATGAAGTGGGAGAGGAAGTGACCGATGAGGTGATTTTTGAAAAATTCGGCCGCCGTGCAATTCTGAATCTCCGCCAGACATTGGCTTCAAAGATTCTGGAGTTGGAAAAAGACAGCTTGTATAATAAATACATTGATAAAGTAGGTACTGTAATCAGTGCGGAAGTTTATCAGATTTGGAAAAAGGAAATCCTGTTGCTGGACGATGAAGGTAATGAATTGCTGTTGCCTAAGACAGAACAGATTCCGAGTGACTTCTACCGGAAAGGAGAAACTGCTCGTGCCGTAGTAGCTCGTGTAGATAATAAGAACAATAATCCGAAGATTATTTTGAGTCGTACATCACCGGTCTTCTTGCAGCGTTTATTTGAACAGGAAGTGCCAGAAATCAATGACGGACTGATTACCATCAAGAAAATTGCCCGTATTCCGGGAGAACGTGCGAAGATTGCAGTAGAATCGTATGATGAACGCATTGACCCGGTAGGTGCATGTGTGGGTGTGAAGGGTTCTCGTATTCATGGTATCGTACGCGAATTGCGTAATGAAAACATTGATGTGATTAACTATACATCTAACATCCAGTTGTTTATTCAGCGTGCCTTGAGCCCGGCAAAAGTTTCGTCTATCATCATGCATGAGGATGAAAAGAGAGCTGAGGTATATTTGAAACCGGAAGAAGTATCATTGGCTATCGGTAAAGGTGGCTTGAATATTAAGCTGGCCAGTATGTTGACAGAATACACTATTGATGTATATCGTGAATTGGGTGAAGATGCTGTAGCTGATGAAGACATCTACCTGGATGAATTCAAGGATGAAATTGATGAATGGGTTATCAACGCGATTAAGGCTATCGGAATTGATACGGCTAAAGGTGTATTGAACGCACCGCGCGAGATGCTTATCGAAAAAGCAGACTTGGAAGAAAATACGGTGGATGATATTCTGAGAATTTTAAAAGCAGAGTTTGAGGAATAGCGCTTGCTTGCAATAAACAGATGAGGATGAGCAATTCATTCTCGTCTGCTTGTTTATCTGTGACTGATATATTTTCCTGAACTCTATAAATTGTGATGAATTATGACTATAAGATTGAATAAAGTAACAAGAGATTTGAATGTTGGAATAACCACGGTGGTAGACTTTTTGCAGAAAAAAGGATATACGGTCGAGGCGAATCCAAATACCAAAATTACTGAAGAACAGTATGCTGCACTGGTTAAAGAGTTCAGCAAAGACAAGGATTTGAAAATAGAGTCTGAGAAAATTATTCAGGAACGGCAGAATAAGGAGCGTAACAAGGCTTCTGTTTCTATCGAGGATATTCATCCGGAACTGAAAAAGCCGGAAGTGATAGAAACAGTGGTTCCAGAAGATGTGCGACCAAAATTCAAGCCTGTAGGTAAAATAGACTTGGATGGTCTGAAGAAAAAGAAAAAACCGGCTGTGGTTGAGCCTGCTGAAACGCCTGTTGTACAGGAAGGGCCAGCTAAGCCAGAACCTGAGAATAAACAAGCTGAGGTGGAAAAAACGGAGGTTAAAACTGAAGAGGCTCCTGTACAACAACCTCAGGTAGAAGAAAAACAAGAACCGAAACAGCCGGAAATAAAGGCAGAAGAATTGAAACCAGAGCCGATGGAAGAAGAAAAAAAGCAACAATCTGTTCAGGAAAATAAAGAAGACGAAGTTTTTAAAATTCGCCCGACAGAATTTAAATCAAAGATTAATGTAGTAGGCCAGATTGATTTGGCTGCATTGAACCAGTCTACCCGCCCGAAGAAAAAATCGAAAGAGGAGAAGAAGAAAGAAAGAGAGGAAAAGGATAAGCAGCGTCAGGAACAGCGTAAGCAGATGAAAGATGCGATTATCAAGGAAATTCGTAAGAGTGATGAAAAGACGGATAAGGGTGGCCTGAGTGATGAGGCTGCGAAAAAGAAAAAACGCAACCGTATTAATAAGGAACGGGTTGATATTAATGCAACCTCCAACGCATCTGGAGCTTCACGAAATGAGAAATCTGGAAAGAATAACCAGAACCAGGGACAGGGCGGAAAACATAACAAGGACCGCTTTAAGAAACCGGTGGTAAAACAGGAGGTGAGCGACGAAGATGTAGCAAAACAGGTGAAAGAAACACTTGCCCGCCTGACAAATAAAGGAAAGAATAAAGCTGCCAAGTATCGTAAGGAGAAACGTGAAAATATTCAGAACCGTCAGCTGGAACAGGAGGAACTGGAACAGGAAGAAAGCAAGGTATTGAAGCTGACTGAATTTGTAACAGCAAATGAGCTGGCTAACATGATGGATATTCCGGTGACTCAGGTTATCTCAACTTGTATGAGTGTGGGTATCATGGTGTCTATCAACCAGCGTCTGGATGCAGAAACGATTAACCTTGTGGCAGAAGAATTTGGCTACAAGACAGAATATGTAAGTGCGGAAGTTGCACAGGCTGTAGAGGAAGAGGCTGATGCGGAAGAAGATTTGCAACCGCGTGCACCGATTGTTACCGTGATGGGTCACGTAGACCACGGTAAGACTTCTTTGCTGGACTATATCCGTAAAGCAAATGTAATTGCGGGTGAGGCCGGAGGTATCACACAGCACATTGGTGCATATAACGTGAAACTGGAGGATGGACGTCGCATTACGTTCCTGGATACTCCGGGACACGAAGCATTTACAGCTATGCGTGCACGTGGTGCGAAAGTAACTGACGTGGTAATCATTATCGTAGCTGCGGATGACAACGTGATGCCGCAGACAAAAGAAGCTATCAACCATGCGATGGCTGCGGGGGTACCTATTGTGTTTGCTATCAATAAGGTAGATAAACCGAATGCAAACCCGGATAAGATTAAGGAAGAGCTGGCTGCCATGAACTTCCTGGTGGAAGAATGGGGTGGAAAATACCAGTCTCAGGATATTTCAGCCAAGAAAGGTACCGGTGTTCCTGAATTGCTTGAAAAGGTATTGCTGGAAGCTGAAATGTTGGATTTGAAAGCAAATCCGAACCGTAAGGCTACCGGTTCAATTATTGAATCTTCTTTGGATAAAGGACGTGGATATGTGGCTACGGTGCTGGTTTCTAATGGAACACTGCATGTAGGGGATATTGTGTTGGCCGGAACTTCATACGGTAAGGTGAAGGCGATGTTCAACGAACGTAACCAGCGCCTGAAAGAGGCTGGACCTTCTGAACCGGTATTGATTTTAGGATTGAACGGAGCGCCGGCTGCGGGTGATACATTCCATGTGTTTGATACGGATCAGGAAGCACGTGAGATTGCCAACAAGCGTGAACAGCTGGCTCGTGAACAGGGCTTGCGTACTCAGAAGATGTTGACACTGGATGAAGTGGGACGTCGTCTGGCATTGGGTGACTTCCATGAATTGAATGTGATTGTGAAAGGTGACGTGGATGGTTCTGTAGAAGCTTTGAGCGACTCATTGATCAAGTTGTCTACCGAACAGATTCAGGTGAATGTAATCCATAAGGGTGTCGGACAGATTTCAGAATCGGATGTATCGTTGGCTGCGGCATCGGATGCAATCATCGTAGGTTTCCAGGTACGTCCTTCAGGAAATGCGGCTAAGCTTGCTGAACAGGAAGGTGTGGATATTCGTAAGTATTCTATTATTTACGATGCGATTGAAGAAGTGAAGTCGGCAATGGAAGGCATGTTGGCTCCGACATTGAAAGAACAGGTTACCTCTACAATCGAAGTGCGTGAAGTGTTCAACATCAGCAAGGTGGGTATGGTTGCCGGTGCGATGGTGAAGACCGGAAAAGTAAAACGTACGGACAAGGCTCGCTTGATTCGCGACGGTATCGTAATCTTTACGGGTTCAATCAATGCATTGAAGCGCTTCAAGGACGATGTGAAAGAAGTGGGTACTAACTTTGAATGTGGTATCAGCTTGACGAACTGCAACGACTTGAAAGTGGGTGACGTGATTGAAACGTATGAAGAAGTGGAAGTAAAACAGACATTGTAAGGACGTAACGTCTGACCATTGTTTGGGTGCAAATAAATACATTTGTCATTCAGAGCAAAGCGAAGATTCTTGTATTCACCCATCAGACAGGGGAACAAGTTCTTCGCTTTGTTTTTAATATATATTTCGGATAAATGGCAACAATAGACTGGGTGATTATCATCTTATTGGCTTTAGGAGCTGTCTCTGGTTTTATGAAAGGATTTTTCAAACAACTGGCAGCGGTTGTAGGGCTGATAGCCGGACTGCTGGTAGCACGTGCTTTGTTTGCCGGTTTAGGTGAGCAATTGGCCGTAGCGGTAGGTACTTCTGTGACATTCGGGCAGATACTGGCTTTTCTGTTGATAGGTTTGATAGTACCTTTGGTGTTGTCTCTTTTGGCTTCTGCCTTGACGAAAATCGTGGATATGACAGGATTAGGTTTTATCAACCGCCTTTTGGGGGCAGTGCTTGGAGCGATAAAATATGCGCTTGTAATCAGCCTGGTCATCCATTTTATTGATTTTGCCGACTCTAAAGATAACTTAATACATTCAACCACTAAGGGAAGTTCGTTGTTATATTATCCGATAAAGGATTTTTCCGCTTTCTTTTATCCTGTGGTGAAAACTGTAACAGAGAAATTTATAGAAACAGATAATATTCAGAATTGATATGCAAATAGAACCCAATAAATATGTGAAGGAACTGACGCAGGCGAAGTATAAATATGGCTTCACTACGGATGTTCACACAGATATTATAGAGAAGGGACTGAATGAGGATGTCGTGCGGCTGATTTCTTCAAAGAAAGGTGAGCCCGACTGGTTGCTTGAGTTCCGTTTGAAGGCGTTTCGCTATTGGCAAACGCTGGAAATGCCTACATGGGCACATTTGAATATTCCGGAGATTGATTATCAGGCTATTTCATATTATGCAGACCCGACAAAGAAAAAAGAAGGGCCGAAGAGTCTGGATGAAGTGGATCCGGAACTGTTGAAAACCTTTGACAAGCTGGGTATTCCTTTGGAAGAACGTATGGCGCTGAGCGGTATGGCGGTAGATGCGGTTATGGACTCCGTCTCTGTGAAGACAACTTTTAAGGAGATACTGATGGAAAAGGGAATTATATTCTGCTCTATCAGTGAAGCGGTGCGTGAACATCCGGATTTGGTGAAGAAGTATTTAGGTTCGGTAGTGGGCTATCGTGATAATTTCTTTGCCGCATTGAACTCGGCTGTGTTTAGTGATGGTTCGTTTGTGTATATTCCGAAGGGGGTTCGCTGTCCGATGGAGTTGTCTACGTACTTCCGTATCAATGCGGCCAATACCGGACAGTTTGAACGTACGCTGATTGTTGCAGATGATGACAGTTATGTCTCTTACCTGGAAGGATGTACGGCACCGATGCGTGATGAAAACCAGTTGCACGCGGCAATTGTGGAAATCGTGGTGCTTGACCGTGCGGAAGTGAAATATTCTACTGTGCAGAACTGGTATCCTGGTGATGCTGAAGGTAAAGGTGGTGTGTATAACTTTGTAACCAAAAGAGGTAACTGCAAAGGGGTGGACAGTAAACTTTCCTGGACACAGGTAGAGACTGGCTCGGCCATTACATGGAAGTATCCAAGCTGTATTTTGAGTGGAGACAATTCTACCGCAGAGTTCTATTCTGTAGCGGTAACCAATAATTATCAGCAGGCAGATACTGGTACGAAGATGATTCATCTGGGTAAAAACACTCGTTCTACTATCGTAAGTAAGGGTATCAGTGCCGGAAAGAGTCAGAACTCTTATCGCGGGCTGGTGCGTGTGGCTGAAAAGGCAGATAATGCAAGAAACTACAGTCAGTGTGATTCTCTGTTGCTGGGTAGCCACTGCGGAGCGCATACATTCCCTTATATGGACATTCACAATGAAACGGCTGTGGTGGAACATGAGGCTACGACTTCCAAGATTTCGGAAGACCAGATTTTCTATTGCAACCAGCGTGGTATCTCTACTGAGGATGCCGTAGGATTGATTGTGAATGGGTATGCAAAGGAGGTTCTGAACAAACTTCCGATGGAGTTTGCCGTAGAGGCTCAGAAATTGCTGTCTGTGTCGTTGGAGGGCAGTGTAGGATAAACGATAAAAATAGATTGTTATGCTAGAGATAAAGAATTTACATGCCAACATTAATGGCAAAGAGATATTGAAAGGTATTAACCTGACTGTAAAGGCAGGAGAAGTTCATGCGATTATGGGGCCTAACGGTTCGGGAAAGAGTACATTGAGTAATGTATTGGTCGGTCATCCAGCTTATGAGGTGACGAAAGGAACCGTAACGTTTGATGGAAAGGATTTATTGGCTTTGAGTCCGGCAGACCGTAGTCATGAAGGATTGTTCCTGTCATTCCAGTATCCGGTAGAAATTCCGGGAGTGAGCATGGTGAACTTCATGCGTGCGGCCGTGAATGAACAGCGTAAGTACAAAGGACTTCCAGCTTTGACGGCCAGTGAGTTCTTGAAACTGATGCGCCAAAAGAGAGAGATTGTGGAGCTGGACAGCAAGTTGGCTAACCGTTCGGTAAATGAGGGATTCTCTGGAGGTGAGAAGAAGCGTAATGAAATATTCCAGATGGCTATGCTGGAACCGAAGCTGAGCATCTTGGACGAAACTGACTCCGGACTGGATATTGATGCGTTGCGTATTGTGGCTGAAGGAGTGAATAAACTGAAAACTCCGGAAACGAGCTGTATTGTGATTACGCACTATCAGCGTTTGCTGGATTACATTAAACCGGATATTGTACATGTACTTTATAAAGGCCGTATCGTGAAAACTGCAGGTCCGGAACTGGCATTGGAACTGGAAGAAAAAGGATACGATTGGATTAAGAAAGAACTGGGAGAATGAGCATGAAAGCAGAACAGCAATATATTGATCTTTTCACGCAGTGCGAGGCTATTATTTGTCGGCAAAGTGCGGATGTGCTGAATGCGCCCCGTGCGAAGGCATTTGCTGATTTTGAGAAGCTGAGCTTCCCGACTCGCAAGCAGGAAAAATATAAATATACGGAGGTGAGCAAGTATTTTGCTCCGGATTATGGGTTGAACTTGAATCGCCTGGAATTTCCGGTTAATCCGTATGAAGTGTTCAAGTGTGATGTGCCCAATATGAGTACCTCACTTTATTTTGTGGTAAATGATACGTTTGACAAGCATGTGCATCCTTCTGCTCAGTTGCCGGAGGGAGTTTACTTCGGTAGCTTGAAGGATATGGCTGAACAGCGCCCTGATTTGGTCAGAAAATATTACGGAAAGCTGGCTGATACGTCGAAGGATGCTCTGGCGGCATTTAATACGATGTTTGCACAGGACGGTGTGTGCATGTATGTACCGAAGAATGTGGTGTTGGAACGTCCAATCCAGTTGGTGAATATCTTGCGTGCGGATGTGGATTTCATGGTAAACCGTCGTGTCCTGATTATATTGGAGGATGGTGCACAGGCCAAGTTGCTGGTATGCGACCATGCGATGGACGACGTGAATTTCCTTTCTACTCAGGTGGTGGAAGTCTTTGCAGGAGAAAATGCTGTATTCGACTTGTATGAACTGGAAGAGACTCATAACAGTACGGTACGTTTCAATAACTTATATGTGAATCAGGAGGCTGGCAGTAATGTGTTGTTGAACGGGATGACACTGCACAATGGAACGACTCGTAATACCACAGAAGTGACATTGGCTGGTCGGGGGGCAGAAATCAGTTTGTGCGGAATGGCCATTGCCGATCAGAATGAGCAGGTGGATAACCATACTTTTATTGATCATAAAGTACCCGATTGCACAAGTAATGAATTGTTTAAGTATGTGCTTGACGACCAGGCTGTGGGAGCTTTTGCCGGAAAGGTACTTGTGAGAGAAGGAGCACAGCATACCTCTTCTCAGCAGACAAACCGGAATCTGTGTGCGACCCGTGAAGCACATATGTACACTCAGCCACAGCTGGAAATCTATGCAGATGATGTGAAGTGTTCTCATGGAGCTACAGTAGGGCAGTTGGACGAAAATGCATTGTTCTATATGCAGCAGCGTGGTATCAGTCTGAAGGAAGCACGTTTGCTGTTGATGTTTGCTTTTGTCAACGAAGTGATTGACCATATCCGGATGGATGCCTTGAAAGATCGCTTGCATCTGCTGGTAGAAAAACGCTTCCGTGGAGAACTGAATAAATGCCAGGGCTGTGCGATTTGTAAATAGTCATATTTTAACAGAGAATTTATGCAATACGATGTCAATAAGATAAGAGAAGACTTCCCGATTCTTGCGCGGTCGGTGTATGGAAAACCGCTGGTTTATTTAGATAACGGGGCTACGACTCAGAAGCCTCGTTGCGTGGTGGAATCTATTACAGACGAGTATTATTCGGTCAATGCGAATGTACACCGTGGAGTGCATTTCTTGTCGCAGCAGGCAACGAATTTGCATGAGGCTTCACGTGAGACGGTACGTCGGTTTATTAATGCACGCAGTATTTCGGAAATCGTTTTTACTCGTGGAACGACCGAGAGCATTAACTTAGTTGCTTCTTCATTTGCCGATAGTCAGATGAAGGAAGGGGATGAGGTTATTGTTTCTGTGATGGAGCACCACAGTAATATTGTTTCTTGGCAGCTTCAGGCAGCACGGAAAGGAATCGTGCTGAAAGTAATTCCGATGAACGACCGGGGGAAGCTTTTGTTGGATGAATACAAAAAGCTTTTTTCGGAAAAGACGAAGCTTGTTTCTGTGGCTCATGTATCCAATGTGTTGGGAACAATCAATCCGGTAAAGGATATGATTGCTTTTGCACATTCGCAAGGTGTTCCGGTACTGGTAGATGGGGCGCAGAGCATTCCACACATGAAGGTGGATGTACATGATTTGGATGCTGACTTTTATGTGTTCAGTGGTCACAAAGTGTACGGCCCTACGGGTATCGGTGTATTGTATGGAAAGGAAGCTTGGCTGGAAAAACTGCCCCCTTATCAGGGAGGAGGGGAGATGATCAAGAATGTCTCTTTTGAAAAGACGACATTTAATGAACTTCCTTTTAAGTTTGAGGCCGGCACTCCCGATTACATCGGATCTACAGCATTGGCAAAAGCGTTAGATTATGTTTCAGCAATAGGAATGGATAACATTTTTGCCTACGAACATGACCTGACTCAGTATGCCATGAACCGTTTAAAAGAAATCCCGGGAATGAGGATTTTGGGTGAAGCGGAGCAGAAAGGAGGAGTCATTTCTTTCTTGGTAGGGGATATACACCATTTTGATATGGGGACCTTGCTTGACCGCTTAGGTATAGCTGTTCGTACCGGACATCATTGTGCGGAACCTTTGATGCACCGTTTGGGCATTGAGGGTACAGTACGTGCTTCTTTGGGATTGTATAATACGAAAGAAGAAATAGATGCGCTGGTGGAAGGCGTGCTTCGAGTAAGTAGAATGTTTGCTTAAATAAAAGTGATTAAAAAAATTCCCGGTCAGGATTTTCATACAGAGAATACTGACCGGGAGATTTTTGTTTATAGACTGGTTAGTGGATGGCCTTTGTCGCTTCTTTCAACCAGTTCTTTTCTTCCTCGCTGAGGTATGGGTTAAGTGTGGTATACACTTTCTGGTGATAATCGTTTAACCATGCCTTTTCTTCCGGACTGAGTAAATCAGGTAGAATTGGTTTGAGATCGATAGGGCATAGAGTCAATGCTTCAAATTTATAGAATTCGCCAAAGTCAGTCGTCTGGTCGTCTACAATCAGCATGGTGTTTTCTGTGCGTACACCATATTCCCCGGCTTTGTATACTCCTGGCTCATTGGTGACCGTCATGCCAGGAAGGAGAAGAGCAGGCATGTGGTTCATGCGGAACTGATGAGGTCCTTCGTGCACATTCAGAAAATGTCCGACGCCATGTCCTGTACCATGTCCGTAGTTCATACCTTCTTTCCATATAAACTGTCGTGCCAATACGTCGAGCTGAGTGCCACAGGTGCCATACGGGAAGTGAGCCATGGAGAGCTGTATAAACCCTTTTAAGATAAGGGTATAATCTTTCTTCTGCTCTTCTGTGACGTGCCCTAATGCGATGGTACGAGTGATGTCGGTTGTTCCATCGAGATATTGTCCTCCACTGTCAAGAAGGAGAAAGCCTTCTGGTTTCAGGGTTGCTGCAGTTTCTTCAGTTGCTTCGTAATGTACAATTGCGCCATGTTCCTGGTAACCGGCTATGGTATCAAAGCTGATACCTTGGAAGTTTTCTTGTGCAGAGCGGAATTCGTATAGCTTCTGGTCAATGGATAATTCTGTTTCTGTCCCGCTTTTTACAGCGTTTTCTAACCAGTAAAGGAAACGAACCATAGCCACTCCATCGCGTGTCATGGCTTGTTTGAATCCGGCTATTTCTGTAGCGTTTTTGATAGATTTCAAATATAATACCGGAGATTCGAGTAACTTTACCTGACTGCTTTTGCTGGCAGCCTGATAAAGGGTATAATTGGTTGAACTGGGTAGCTGTAAGCAGCCTTCTTTATGTTCCTCCAGTTCTTGGGCTATTTGTGTATAGTCTTTAATAGAAACGTGGTTTGTTTCTAAATAGCGACGTACCTCATCTGTTAGTTTATCCGGCTGGATGTACAATGTACTTGAAGTAGAGGTGATGAAAAGATAGGAAACGAATACCGGATTGCAATGTACGTCAGTGCCTCTTAAGTTTAAAGTCCAGGCTATTTCATCCAAGGCGGAAATTAAGATGCCATTGACTTGATTTTCTTTAAGAATAGCTTGTATCCGACTGATTTTTTGATTACATGCCTCTCCGCTGTATTCCAATGGCAAAATGAATGGAGGGTTCAGAGGCAGTGAGGGGCGGTCTCTCCATAATAAATGGAATGGGTCTTCTACATTAACCAGCTCTAAATGGTATTTTTCAAGTGCTTTTTGTAATTGTAGGGCTTCGGATGTGCTGTTTACCCACCCGTCAATACCGACTTTTTCTCCAGGTTTCAATATGCTCCCTAACCAGTCGGCAATGGAAGGAGTTTCCGGAAGCCGGTCTTTGAATAAAATTAGTCCGCTTCCTTGAAGTTGTTCTTCTGCTTGTAAAAAATAACGGGAGTCGGTCCATAATCCTCCTTGTGACATGGTGATTACAGCTGTACCGGCCGAACCGGTGAATCCGGAAATCCATTTCCGAGACTCCCAATGAGCAGGTACATATTCTCCAGAATGAGGGTCGGTACTGGGTACGATAAATGCAGATATGCCTTTGGTCTGCATAAATCTGCGTAAGGCTTCAATTCTATCAGATATACGGTTCATGATGTAAATGAATTTAAGAAGATTCTAAACTAACATGACAAAAATAATAAATGGTATAGAAAGGGGAGGCTTGATTTTGTCTGAAGTTGATTTTTTGAATAAAATCTTTCGGAAAGTTTTGTAAATAAAGAAAGTATGTGTAATTTTGCGCCGCAAATTGACTGCGAAATAATTTAATAACAACATACTTAATTTTAAAAACATGATTGTAGTACCAGTAAAAGAAGGCGAAAACATTGAAAAAGCGCTGAAGAAATTCAAAAGAAAATTTGAAAAAACAGGTGTTGTAAAAGAACTGAGAAGCAGACAGCAGTATGACAAACCGTCTGTTTTGAAGAGACTTAAAATGGAACGTGCTATTTACGTTCAGAAAATGCAGCAGAACGAAGATTAATAATTCTGCAAAACTCTTGAATTATTGAATTCTTTTTCATAAATTCGTTGCTGAGAATAAAAGCGATGTTTCTATGTTGAAAGATTCTTTTCTGAAGTATTTGCTTCTTGAACGGAATTATTCCGAAAAGACAATTCTTAGTTACGGGATAGATCTGGATGAGTTTGAAGCATACTTTAAGGGTGTGGATGTAGAACTTGAGTTTACCAGCGTGGATGCGGATGTGGTTCGTGGATGGGTACTCTCATTAATGGATGAAGGTCGCGCTGAAACAACGGTAAATAGGAAGCTTAGTTCGCTTCGCTCTTTTTATCATTATTTGCTACGTCAGAAGTTGGTGGCGGTGGATCCGGTGGCAAAAGTTGTCGGTCCGAAAAAAAAGAAGCCTTTGCCGGTTTTTGTAAGAGATGAGGCAATGAGTCAACTTCTTGATGGTTTCGAATTTCCGCAAACTTTTGAGGGGGTGCGTGATAAGACTATGCTTGAGGTGTTTTATTCTACGGGCATGCGGCGTGCTGAATTGATTGCTTTGAGGGATGGAGATGTTGATTTTTCGGCATTGGTGATAAAAGTAACGGGAAAGAGAAATAAACAGCGCTTAATTCCTTTTGGAGATAGACTGCAAGAGGCTTTGAGTGTGTATCTACAGGAAAGAACTCGTTTTTATTCGGGTGAATGTGAAGCTTTCTTTATTCGAAAGGGTGGGGTAAGGCTTTCTCCTTCATCTGTGAACTATATTGTGAAGCGATACCTTTCAAAGGTTGTGACGCTGAAGAAGAAAAGCCCTCATGTGTTGCGGCATACTTTTGCTACATCTATGTTAAACCATCAGGCAGAGCTGGAGGCGGTAAAAGAATTGCTGGGGCATGAAAGCTTGACGACGACAGAAGTCTATACTCATACAACTTTTGAGGAGTTAAAACAAGTTTATGAACAAGCTCATCCTAGAGCGTAAAGAAAAGGAGGTATTTATGGAAGTAAGAATTCAATCCATTCATTTCGATGCATCTGACAAACTGGAAGCTTTTATCCAGAAAAAAGCTGAGAAGCTCGAGAAGTTTTGCGATAATATAATGAAAGTAGAGGTGTCTTTGAAAGTTGTAAAACCTGAAACTGCAATGAATAAAGAAGCAGGGGTGCGCGTGCTGGCGCTGAATTCAGAGTTTTATGCGGAAAAAATAAGTGATACATTCGAAGAATCGATAGATGTGTGCATGGAGGCACTGTCTAAGCAACTGTTGAAGGCAAAAGAAAAACTTCAAGGTAAATAAAAAAGTTGCGTAAAAGTTTTGTGATTAAAAAATAATATCTAACTTTGCAGCCGCTAAGTTATGGAAAATGACGAGGCTGCAAAGTTTGATTTTGCCTCTTTAGCTCAGTTGGCCAGAGCACGTGATTTGTAATCTCGGGGTCGTTGGTTCGAATCCGACAAGAGGCTCAAGAAGAAAGATCTTAATCTGATTCTAAAAAAAGTTGGGCAAATACCAGAGTGGCCAAATGGGGCAGACTGTAAATCTGCTGGCTTACGCC
>ERZ652152.223-NODE-223-length-30341-cov-19.8606_pt1 | contig 30341 bp, 24 predicted proteins | sample MGYA00514757_ERZ652152 | MGnify/ENA metagenome assembly ERZ652152
AGCGTTCATCCTGAGCCAGGATCAAACTCTCCACTGTAAAATTTCTTTATAATGTGACACAGACCCGAAGGCCCTGTCAGTTAGTCTGTCGCTCAGAACGCCATCCGGTAGTATTTGACCGCGCATACATTATATATATCACGGCAGAAATTGAACGGTTTTCATTCTTTACCCTCCCTGCAGAACAAGTCCGCAGGATGTTTCTTGTACTACTCTTGTCTCTGTATATTTCAGTATCTCAAAGATCTCTTTCTTCAGTGCTCAGGGAGCGTCAGCTCTCAAAAGCGGATGCAAAAGTACGGGGTTTTCACCAAACCGCCAAATGTTTTCTGAAAAAAGTTTTAATTTTAGACTGGTTTTAACAGTCGTTTACATATTGGGCGTAATTCTTACGCCATTCACATTATTATATTTTACAAAAGAAACAGGCAGACTTGTGACATTGGAACGGGAAATAAAACCGACAAAGATGGATGAAAATTATACGCTAATGGCAAATTTTAAAGGCCGATGGCAGAATTTAAAGGTGTTTGAATTCCAAAGGAAGAAAACTGCAAACTGGATCCGTAGAATTTCATTCCCAATAAATTTCTATGGAGTCATAAAACCTAAAAGCAATTAAATATAAAAAAATAGAGATTCAAAATTATTCTATGTCAGTAATAGTTTTTTTAAGTAAAACTTATATTGTGGTGTCGAACAATGTTGAGGTTACTCGGACTTACAAAAAAATAAAAGAGCAGATATACATGTAATATATCTGCTTTAAAGCGGAAGATGAGGGATTCAAACCCCCGATACCCGTAAATGGGTATACCGGATTTCGAGTCCAGCGCATTCGGTCACTCTGCCAATCTTCCATAAACGAAAACTCAAATCAAATGCAGAAAACCAACTGCAAGGTTTAAAGTTTTCTTTTCTAACTCACCGCAAAGGTAATACTATTTTTTTATATAACAAAGAAAAAAGCAAATATGTTCAAAACTTGTATAACTTTTATGCCGATCAAAAGTCATTAAACATAAATGTTCTCGTGGTGTGCTTTAATATGAAAACCAGGTTATTCAAAAGAAAGTTTTGCTAGTCCAGCTTTCAATATTTCAGCTTCAGACAAACGTATACTTAACTTAATCTCACAAGTAGTATCGTACGTTTGAGATAATATTCTAGGCTTCATATCTTTAACAACTCTCATAACATTATTCATCATAACATATGGAAAGTTATATGTAATAATTTCCTCAACTTGCCTAGTTTCAACAACAGAATTCTCTATTGCTGCAGCCGCAGCTGTTTTATATGCAACAATCAGTCCACCAGTACCAAGATTAACGCCACCATAATAGCGAACAACGACAATAAGTATATCTGTCAATCCACTACTGTTAATTTGCCCAAGGATTGGCTTACCTGCTGTGCTGCTTGGCTCTCCGTCATCATTTGCTCTAAAAATCTTTCGCTCAGCCCCCAACATATAGGCATAACAGACATGACGAGCATCAAAATACTTCTTCCTATAAAAAGCCAACAGCTCCCTTATATCATCTTCAGACTCCACATGATGTGAAAAAGCGAGGAACTTACTCCTCTTTTCAGAATAAGTTCCCTCGCCAACATTCGTTATTGTCTTAAATTCATCAATACCCATTAAGTTGGTGTATTTATATTAAAAAATTTAAGTTTGTTCTCTTTAAACAAGTTTATGAATAATAAGTCCTGAGCGCAATTTCGGTTCAAACCAAGTAGCCTTAGGAGGCATTATCTTACCACTGTCTGCAATATCCATAATCTGTTGCATAGTAACAGGATAAAGAGCCAATGCCATACGCATTTCACCACTATCAACTCGGCGCTTTAACTCTTCAAGACCTCTAAGTCCACCCACAAAGTCTATACGTTTATCTGAGCGGAGATCTTTTATTCCCAATATTTCATCCAATATCAAGCGACTAGAAATATCAACATCTAGAACCCCGATAGGATCTTTGTCATCAAATGTACCTTGCTTAGCAGTAAGACTATACCACTTATTATCTAAATAAAGAGAGAAATTATGCAAATGATCAGGTTTATAAATATCTGCACCTTTCTCTACTACGTCGAAGTTCTTGCTCAATGCTTTCAAGAATTCCTCTGAGCTCAGACCATTAAGGTCTTTCACAACTCTGTTGTAATCAAGAATTGTAAGCTGAGAAGCCTGGAAACAAACAGCCATGAAGTAGTTATATTCTTCAGTACCCTTATGATTCGGATTCTGCTTAGCCTTTTCTGCTCCAACCAAAGCAGCAGCAGCAGAACGGTGATGACCATCTGCAATATACAATGCAGGCATCTTTGCAAATTCCTCAGTAACAACTTCGATATCCTTGCTGTCAGAGATAATCCAGAATTGATGACGGAATCCGTCAATAGGTGCAATAAAGTCATACTCAGGTTCTGTCTGAGCATACTTCATAATTACATCATTTAATACGGTATTGTCAGGATAAGCAAAGAATACAGGTTCAATATTAGCATTATTAACTCTAACATGCTTCATTCTGTCTTCTTCCTTGTCACGACGAGTGAGTTCGTGTTTCTTAATCACACCATTAAGATAATCATCAACAAAAGCACAAACAACGAGTCCGTATTGTGTCTTTCCGTTCATTGTCTGAGCATAGATATAATAATTATCCTTATCATCCTGAACAAGCCATCCCTTATCCTGGAATTTCTTAAAGTTCTCTGCAGCCTTCTCGTATACACGCGGATCATATTCGCTTGTACCCGGTTCAAAATCAATTTCAGGTTTAATTATATGATAAAGGCTCTTTTCGTTATCGCCAGCCTCTACGCGTGCCTCTTCTGAATCAAGCACATCATACGGACGAGACTCAACCTCCTCTACATACTGTTTCGGCGGACGTATACCTTTGAATGGTTTAATTTTAGCCATAATATTATTCCTTCTATATTACAGTTAAGAAATCAATAATTATTTATTTACCTGGAACTTTGTGCAACCATCCTTGAAATAAGCATTAATCTGTTTTGCAGCAGCAATACCAGCATTAATGTTAGCCTCAGCAGTCTGTGCACCCATCTTCTTAGGAGTGCTGAAGTAGCGTCCTTCAAATTTAGCAAACTCTTCATCTGCATCAGGCTTAATATCTGTAATATATTTCAAATCTGTACGCTCTTCCATAAGCTTTATCAACTCAGGTTCATTGATGACTTCCTTACGGGCTGTATTTACTACCATACCACCCTTCTTCATCATATTTACCAAATTATAGTTGATGCTCTGCTTTGTTTCTGGAGTTGCAGGAATATGCAAAGAAACGACATCACAGTTCTTGAATAATTCTTCCTGAGAATCAACAGCCTTAACGCCAGCCTCCTCAATAACCTCTTTCGGGCAGAATGCATCGTAAGCATAAACGTCCATTCCAAAGCCTTTAGCAACTCGAGCCACATTACGGCCTACATTACCAAATGCCAAAATTCCGAGTTTCTTGCCCATAAGCTCTGTACCGGCCTTGCCATTATAGAAATTTCTAACAGCATAAACCATTAAGCCAAATACAAGTTCTGCAACGGCATTTGAATTCTGTCCAGGAGTATTCTCTACAATTACACCTTTTTCCTTAGCATAAGCTGTATCAATGCTGTCGTAACCAGCACCGGCGCGTACTACTATTTTAAGATTTTTAGCTGCATCCAACACAGCCGGAGTAACCTTATCAGAACGTACAATCATAGCATCAGCATCCTTAACGGCATCAAGAAGCTGAGCTACATCTGTATATTTTTCAAGCAACACGAGTTCGTTGCCTGCACCTTCTATTTCTTTCTTTATTCCTTCAACAGCAACAGCTGCAAAGGGTTTCTCAGTTGCTACTAATACTTTCATTTCGTTGTTAATTAAATTGTTGTTTGTAAAATTTAAGGTTAAGACCAAAATACTTTAATGAACAAGAGAAGCACACCATGCCAGAGATTATATGATAATCAACCCTCGCCGACGATATGCTTCTCTTGCATATTCAGCATGTCGCATTTATTCAAGCGACACACCATTTCATTTTGTCTGCTACAGCATTAATGCTGAGCTTCAAAGTCTTTCATACATTTAACAAGTGCCTGTACGCCCTCTATTGACTGAGCATTGTAGCAGCTTGCACGGAATCCGCCGACAGAGCGATGGCCCTTGATACCTACCATACCCTGTGAAGTAGCATACTCTAAGAACGGCTTCTCAAGTTCAGCATACTCCTCGTTCATAACAAAGCAGATGTTCATCAATGAACGGTCTTCTGCATTAACTGTACCGCGGAACAGTTTATTTCTATCGATTTCAGAATAAACGATATCAGCACGCTCATGAGCCAATTTATCCATAGCCTCTACGCCACCCATCTTCTTAATCCAACGGAGGTTTTCGAGAGCTGTATAAATAGGAACAACAGGAGGAGTATTGAACATAGAGCCCTTTTCAACATGAGTCTGGTAGTTCAACATTGTAGGTATCTCTCTCGGAGCCTTACCGAGTTCATCATCCTTAACGATAACGATAGTAACACCTGCCATTGACAAGTTCTTCTGTGCACCGGCATATATACACTTATATTTAGCAACATCTACAGGACGGCTGAAAATGTCTGAAGACATATCACCAATCATAGGAACGTTTACATCAAGTTCCTTGCGGATTTCAGTTCCGTAAATAGTGTTGTTTGTTGTTATATGCAGATAGTCAACATCATCGGGGCAAGTCCAACCCTTAGGAATGAAAGTAAAGTTTGCATCAGCTGAAGAAGCCACTTCAACAACTTCGCCAAACAATTTGGCTTCCTTCATGGCTTTCTTTGCCCATACACCAGTATTTAAATAAGCAGCTTTCTTTATAAGGAAGTTATAAGGTACCATGCAGAATTCCAAAGAAGCTCCGCCGCCTAAGAAAAGAACAGAGTAACCTTCAGGAACATTAAGCAGCTCTTTAATAAGTGCCACTGCTTCGTCTATAACAGGCTGGAAATCTTTTGCTCTATGGCTAATTTCTGCCAAAGAAAGGCCGCTGCCATTGAAATCTAAAATCTGTTTCGCAGTATTCTCAATCACTTCGCGTGGAAGAATTGACGGACCTGCATTAAAGTTATACTTCTTCATTTGATAGTTTTGGTTTAAAATTAACAATTATACATTTTTTGCTTCATAGCACTTGCGAAGTTACGACTTTTATTTGAACTGGCAAATTTTTTTTCAAGAAAATATATAATCTATTTTCTGTTTATCGCATTATTTTATCAACTCCACTATAGTTTTAATACCTTTTAGCTTTTCGCCGGAAGTTTTCGTCAATACGCTTTTCAATTTTTCACGACTCACAGCTGCATAAGAACAGCGTTCTTTAACATCAATGCGTCCTATGTCATCACCCTTTAGTCCTCCAATTTTACATAAGAATCCCAACACATCACCTTTTGATATTTTATCCTTTTTGCCCTTTCCGATATATAACGTCACCATTTTGGGCTGCGGAGGTGTTTCTATATCATTCGGCAATACGTATTCATCAGGCATGTCTTTTATATATTCAGGAATTGTTTCTTCCGGTCCCAACAAGAGAAATGCCCTGCCACATGCCTCCCAACGGCCCGTGCGCCCTACCCTATGTATATATTCATCTTCACCCTGAGGCAAATGATAATGTATAATATTATCCACATCCGGTATATCCAAGCCACGGGCAGCCAAGTCTGTACCAACGAGCACACTTGACGAGCCATTGCTAAATTTGTAAATGGCATCCTCGCGTGCCTTTTGGTCAAGTCCGCCATGAAACGCGCTTACAACAAAGCCTTTACTCCGTAAATAATCAGCTACACGTTCAACAGCATCACGATAATTCAGAAATACTATGCTGCTTGACACGCCAAAACTGCATAGCAAGGCGTTAAGAGCATCCAGTTTGTCCTTCTCCTTGCTTTTGACCACAAAAAGATTAATACGTTCAGGTATCTGCTCATCTGTAAGAAAATCAAGACGCACGACTCTGCCCATATTAACAAAGCCGGGTATTTCGTTTGCATCAGTGGCAGACAGCAGCACTCTTCTTTCCACATATGGCAACTTATCTATCAATGCGCTCATTTCCTCATGGAATCCCATCTTCAGACATTTGTCAAATTCATCTATCACCAGATATTTTATACCATCGGCATCAATATTGCCTTTATCAAGGTGGTCATTAAGCCTGCCGGGAGTAGCAAATACAATTTGTGGTCTAACCTTACGCAAATTCTTATGTTCGTCCATAGCTGCACGCCCACCATACAAAGGCATTGAGCGCAAGCCACATGCCATACGTGAAAACACATCATGCGACTGCAACGCCAATTCACGTCCGGGAACTACAACCACAGCCTGCACCCTGTCAGATTCAGGATTAAGCATGCCGGCCAATGGCAGCAGATATGCCAACGTTTTACCGCTGCCCGTAGCAGACAATATAACCAAATCAGAATCTGTATTCACCAACACGTCACCTGCCTGATATTGCATCTTGTTTAGAGATTCAATTTTTAACCTCTGTAATATATCTTGAATTTTCATAATGTCAGTCTTTATTCAAAAATCATAATATTTATCACTAAATTTTAGCACCTGACGCATGATTGCCGGCAACGCCGCTATCATAACGTCAGATCATTTATATCGGCAAAGATAATGAAAAATATTGATTATATATAAATATGTGGCAAATTTTATTATTAGATTAAGAACAAAATTTAGTCGGCCAATCATCTTAGTTAACATTACCAGCAATCCGTAGCACCCCACCAATCACCAATTATAACATATTCCGGCGACATACTTAATTTTAATTTCAAGCAGTCATCCACACAACATGACGGGCTAGGATTAAACTCTACTTGCAGAATACGCGCCGTCTGCGCCCTGATAATTTCACTAATATTATATTAATTTACTGAATATAAAAAACATACTATCAAGCTGTTACTGTCAGTCGTTAATTGATATATTTACACATAACGCCGAGAATAAAAACATACAATAGTACAATTTAAAACCGCGCTCTAAGAATGCTCTAACTAAAACTATGATAATTAATCCGGTAACATTGTCAATCGTATATATTACGATAAAATTGGAATAAGAACCATTCTCATCTGCATTATTTACAGCAAATAATTGATTAATATTTTAACAAGTCGTTTATATAATTATATGATGATTGCCGTAACACTAAGCACTATCATATCTTATTGAAATAGTATAATTATTAAGAGAATTCTTTTTGATACTAAAACACGTCTTAAGCCATTCAATATGTTATTACACTTATGTCACGATTTTATGACGAAATAGAAAATTAAGCGCTCTAAAATGTATTGATTCGGTAAAGTTTATTTACATAATCACATAAAAGGCATGCTTTTATAAGACAATTCAGCCACTTTCGAGGCACAAATCACCCGTATTCTGGCCTCAAAAAGCCGATTTATATTATTAAAAAAGGAACGTTTTGGCATAAAAACACGCCAATTTAATTGCGCACATCGGCACAACTCCGCATAACACATTGAAACTCACTTGTTTACCCTTGCACACAAAAACTATCTATTTTCACGGCCAGCAAATTTTAATTTTTAAATATCGCCGTCTGAGAGCTCCATCTAAAACCAAATAGAAAGCAATCATGCGATAGTATTGACATTATGTCAATTTACGCCATCAACATAAATAACAAGTTTTGGAATAAAAGAAAAGGAACAGAACACTGCATTTACCTATTCTAAATTTACGACACATTTACGAAAGCTAACAATCTCACATTGCTAAAAAAATGTTTAAATTAAAAGCAAAAACATGGTATGCCAATAAACAAATTAAATGAATTTCCGTATATTTGCATAATATAGGATTTGGCTCGGCAGTACAAAAATCAAAAATAAGTTTTTTGCTTTTTGCATTGCACTCGCCTTTCGCTATATTTGCATAATATAGGATGCGGCTCGGCAATGCAAATTCAAAAAAAGTGTTTTTTGTTTTGCATTGCACTCGCCTTTCGCTATATTTGCACTGCGCAGGACTCGTCAGTTCACTGCACAAGACGCAAAAACGCAATATATAAAAGAGCTGATGCCTAGTGTTTAAACCAACTTTACAAGCTATGCTTTCGGTAAGGCTTAATGCTGGTAAATTTAAACTAAGATAAAAGACTACAAGGCATATGACTTTAACTTCTTTAATAACAAAAGCACTCCCCTTCTTGTTGCTCTGCACAACATTCTTTTCATGTCGTGACGGAGGTAGAACTGAAAGTTTATTGCGCACGGCAGACAGCCTTATGGAAGAACATCCCGACAGTGCGCTGTACATATTGAGGCGCGACTCGCTTGAGATATGCCGTTCTGGCAAAGACTATCGCTTATGGTACGCACTGTCGCGCACCGAAGCCGACGACAAATGCTATATCCTACATGTGTCAGACTCAACCATGCGCGCTGCAGCAAACTATTATAATAGTCATGGCAGTGACCTTCAGCGCGTCCGTGCTAATTATCTTCTCGGCCGCGTCTATTGCGACATGCATCTTTATGGTCATGCCCTGACCTCGTTCAACAAAGCAATTAAAGTGGAGTCTGAAAACGATTCTGCCATAAACCGCTACAAAGCCCGTTCTGCCACATGGGCAGGATATGTTTATGAAGTGAAGGGCTTGCATAAAGATGCGTTGCGATATAATAAGTTGGCATACGGATATGCCAAGAAGGCCGGCGCACAGGTTACAGATATTTATTCGTTGAGAGACATTGGGCGGTCGTACAGCTATCTCAAGCAGAACAACACGGCTATACCTTATTATCGGCAAGCTGCAAAAAAGGCAAAGGCTATTGATGACGCGAACCTTTATAATATGGTTATGGAGGAATTGGCCGGTATATATATTGAAGAAGGTAGGCTTGATGAAGCTTATGCGGCATTGAATACGCAATTCCTTGCAACGACAGACAAAGACATATCGTCTCATTATTACATTTGGGCTATGTACTTTGAGAAAAGAGGGCAGCTCGATTCTGCCGTTGCATATAATAAGCGTGGGATGAATTACAGCGATGTCTCTATAAAGAGGGATGTGTCTTTGGATTTAGCTCGATTATTAATGAAACAGGGCAAGCATAACGAGGCAATAAAGTATTATGAGCAATATTCTGTGTATTCTGACTCTGTGACGGCAAGCGAGCTAAATGAAACATCAGATATGTTGTCACAGGTGGAGAAGAATATTGATATAGAGCGTAAAAATACTATATTGGCAGAGACAAAGACAAATCTTACCATATTGCTTTCGGTAATTATCTTTACGGTGATAGTTGTGTCTTTGATTTTGATAAAACATTATTCTAATGTGAGAAAACGCATACGGGAACAGCAGGAACGTGCAAATAATTATTTAAGCCAGCTCCAAGAAACTGGAATGCAAAAAATGAAGCGTAATGAAGAGCGTATAGCACAATTGGAAACAGAATTATCTGTCTCGAACGAAAAACTTACTGAAATACGCAAGTCTTTAATGCGTAACGAGGCTGAGATGCTGGCTAAGCAGAATGAACATATGCTCTTTAAAGAAAAACATCGTGAGCTGCTGATAGCTGACTTGGCTGATACGGATGTATATAAATTGTATCACACTCCAAATGTCGTACCGTCTTCTGCTGATTATCACAGACTTGTTGAAGCCTTGAATAAGGCATACAACAATTTTACAAAACGCCTTAAAGAGTTTTATCCAGACATAAATGATAATGAAGTATGGATTTGCTGTATGGTGAAAGCAGGTCTTTCATCTAAAGAAATATGCAATATCTCACCTTATTCATATAGCTCTCTCGGCATGGCAAAGTCACGTTTATACTTTAAAATGTTTCAAAAAAAGGGAGGAGCAAAAGATCTTGACCATTTTATCAAAGAACTTTAACGCTATTGTAAATAACTGGAAATCAACAGATTGTATTTTTGTGAAGTTTTGTGAAGTGAAATATTATCGTATATTTCGCTATTTTTTGTAATTTTGTAAAAGTTGAATATGAAACTATGAAAAAGCCGTATCCGTATTTTTTGCGATATGTGCAATTTTTGTTTTCGTAGCAATAATGCCTGATGGTTTGGCCGGAGATTCCGGATAAGGCATTATAATTAGTAATAGACTTATTTAAATTTTTGGTGGACAAAATATGATTATATTTAAGCTTTTAATAACAGTTGCGCTGCTTGCGGCGGGTATATATCTTGATATACGTAAGAGAAGAAATGCTCTCGCATGTTTGTTCTTTTACGTTTCTTTTCTCACAATGTTTGCCAACGTATTTGAGGATTTGACCAACTGGCATGAGCTGGCCGTAATAGCAACTTGCCTGCTGATATTCGCGGGGATATTGCTTATTGTGAGAAAAATAAAAAACAAGTATAAAAGATAATTGTAAGTTGCTGATTTTATTATTGAAGAAATCTTAATGTATTTCTTCAATAAAGTTATGTACATACTGAATGAATATAAGAATTTAAATATGGCATATAAATTGGTTATTTTGTTGTATTTCTTTATCAGCTGCTTTACACTTTCAGCTCAGACAACTGACAGCGTGATAATGAGCATTGTTTATACATCTGAATACAACTATTCAAAATATAGAAAGTCTGACCGTTGTGATATGATGCGTCTTGATATAGGAAAGCGTTCATCACACTTTTTCAGCGACTATTTTGAGCAGAAACTGGCAAAGATGGACAGCATGAATATGAGTGGAAGCATAAGCGTAAATACAATTAGCACAAAATTTCTTTCGGATCCTTTAACTTATATGCCTGACACGTACGGACAGACAATTCTGCAAGAAGTTATAAACCGGTTTGTTCCCAAAGCTAATGCTAAGGCGAAGTTGCATTTTCTAGAATACTATGACATAAATAAACAATATATATGTTCTTAACAGTCAACAGAAGTATGAGGTCATTGTAAATATGCCAGTGATTAGCTGTTGTCTACATGAATTTTTATCAGCCGTAAAAACATACTTATATGACAGATATTTCGTAATATCCTTTAAATAATTAATTTTATGAGAAAATACATCTTATTACTTTTGCTATTGAATTTTGCTGCGCTGTCGGCCGAGACAGCCGACAGCGTTATGCTGCACATCGTATATAATACAACTTATGCCACATACGGCAACGGACATAAGCCCCATGACGTTATGGCATTGGATGTGGGGCGTACCATGTCTCATTTTTACAGCGAGGCACAAAGGCTGCGTGACGAACAGATGAAAAAGATCAATGAAAGCAATCTGCCACTCGACATAGCCATAAACAACGCAAAGAACGTTGGCGGAGGAGGTTTGCAATGGCATGTATGCAAGCGCCCTTCAGGTGGTGACAGTATAACGTTTTATGATACGTTTGGGTTAGACGGAGTGAAATACACTGAAGCTGACAAACGGCTGCAGTGGAATATCGAAGATGGCGACACCACGATATGCGGATACAGCTGTGGCAAGGCATGGACGAATATAGGTGGAAGACGATGGACTGTATGGTTCACAGCAGACATTCCGGTAAGCGACGGTCCATGGAAACTGCGCGGACTGCCGGGACTCATACTCAAAGCTGTTGAATCCGACGGAATATATTCATTCTGCTGCACATCTATAACAAGCGGAAACGGAATGTTGGTGGAAATGCCTTCGGGAAATTATACAGATTGTACTTACGATGAATACAAAACGCTTTATTATAAATATAACGACGACCCAATACAGTTTCTTGTCACCCGTACCGGCAACTCGCTGCCCATTCCCGGCAGTAAACGGAAGAGCGCGATAATATCAATAGACGAAAAACCGTTTACGCACTGATTACGTCCCTCTATCTGCGCCTTTTACGTTATGACATATACTTGTCGCGCTACAAAATTTAAAGTTTTAAGCATGTAAGGAAACAATGCCATGACAAATTGGATTGCAACTTAATGAAGAGAGGCTGATAATATGTTGATGCATTGCATAAAAATAATAAGCTGAGATATGAGAAAATACATGATGATATTCTTGTTGTTGTCGTTTATGACGCTGTCTGCATCCACAGCTGACAGTGTTCGACTTAGCGTAACATATCAGGTGCGATATGCTAATACAGAAGGTGAAAACGAAGCTAAACAGGACGTGATGAAGCTTGACATTGGCAACAGTGCGTCACACTTTTACAGTTGGATGAACAGAATGAAAGAAGCCTTGATTGACAGCATGAATGCTACAAGACAGATAAACTTAGAGAAGATACGCAAGCAGGTTAAGCCATATCAGAGCGGGCAAGCGTATCACATTTATAAGAACATTCCGTCACAGGGAAGACTGGTGTATGTCGACAGAGTGCTGATAGATTTCTTTAAATATGAAGAAGACATGCCACATATAGAATGGACTCTGACAGAGAGCGACAGTACCGTGGCTGGCTATAGATGCCAAAGCGCTGTGGGCGAATTGCGCGGACGCAGATGGCACGTATGGTTTACCGCCGACATACCCATAGCTGACGGCCCATGGAAATTATGCGGTCTGCCTGGGCTGATACTCAAGGCTGCTGACGAAACAGGAACATTCTCATTTGTATGCACAGCCATAGAAAAAGGCGACGGACGGCAGTTGGCGGTCGACAAGCAAAAGTATGTAGACTGTACTCCTCTGGAACTGCAAGATATCTACAAGGAATATTTTGCCAACATAAAACTTTATATGGAAAAGGTAAAGGGCGTTCCGTTCACCAAACATTATATGGAAACAGGAAACACTGAAGCATTGAGGAAAAAGCCGGTGAATCTGATGGAGACATACAGGCCTTAACCTTTCATCCTCAGTAATGAAACTGCTTATGATTATATGAAAAATAAATTATGCCCAATTATGAAAAAGATATTTGTCCTGATTTTACTTATGATTCCCCTACTGCTCAATGCCCGGACATTTAAGGGCCTTGTTAAGGATGAGGGCGGCAAGCCGCTTCCAGGAGTTTCGGTTATGCTCAAAGGCACAGCAGGACGCATAAGGGCATACGCCATAACGGCTAAGACGGGAGCCTTTACTCTGAAGTATGAAGGAGAAGACGGACAAACCGACTCGCTCGTATTCAGAAGTATGGGCTATGCCACAGTGACGCTGGCTGCAAAGACATATAAAGACGGACGGACAATAACCATGAGGGAAGAAGCTTTCGCGCTGAAAGAAGTGAAGGTGAAACCGGACAAGATAACACAGCGCGGCGACACGATAGACTATTTGGTTAGCAGTTTCCGGCAGAAAAATGACCGCTCGATAGCCGACGTCATATCACGTATGCCCGGAATGGAGGTTGGAAAAGACGGCAGCATAACATATCAGGGCAAAAGCATCAACAAGTTTTATATTGAAGGCATGGACCTCATGGGCAGCAAATATGGCGTAGCGAGCAACAACATAGATGCCGGCAAGGTGAAGAAGGTGCAGGTGATGGAGAATCATCAGCCAGTGAAGACACTTAAGGATGTAGTGTTCAGTGACCAGGCTGCGCTTAACATCGTGCTCGACGAGAAGGTGAAAGATATGTGGCAGGGCGAGCTGTCGCTTGCCGGAGGCGCCACTCTGCAGGGAAAGACAGACGCATTGTATGACAGTCGGGCATTGGCAATGCTGTTTTCGCGCAAGATGCAGAGCATATCAATGTATAAATGCAACAATACAGGCAAGGACATAAGCAGCGAAGTTGGCTCATTGGCATCGCTCGAAGAGAGCGTGCCGACTGCGGGCGGACTGCTTTCAGGCATTGGTCTGGGCAGAACAGGACTTGACGAAAGCCGAACCATGTTTAACAACACACATATACTTGCCACCAACTGGCTGTTTAAGACGGCGGCAGACAACGACCTGCGACTTCAACTTACGGGGCTGTTCGACAAGAGTCTGGAGCGGCAGCAGTCGCAGACTGTTTATACCGACTTAGGCAGCGGAGCCGTGATAACACAGGACAACGACGCACGGGCATACCGTAACGAATATGAAGGCGAGCTGATGTATAAAGTGAATAAAGACAGGCTATATCTTGTAAACACCCTTAAAGGATATGCTGACTTTAACCGCAGCCTCGGTACATCTGTACTTAACGGACAGACAACGCAGCAGAGCGTAAGACCGCGTGAAAGATATGTGGCAGACAATCTGCGTTTCATTAAGAATTTTTCAGGCGGAAACAGTTTTTCGTTAAGTTCAGCTGCCGCTTATCATTATAAGCCCGGAACGCTGCTCATATCAGACGGATCGGCAGAGACACTCAACATAGGTCAGTTAGACTGGAAAACTTATACAAACTTCAGACACAGATTGTGGTTGCTGAATATTACATATACCGTAGGATTTGACCTGAAACGACAGAACATTGATGTAGAAAACGCAGTGAACACAGCCACCGATAAATATGATGAATATAGGGTTTACGTATCTCCCGACATAAGCATTAAGACACACGACGTAAGTATCAGTCTTAATGTGCCGATAAACTGGCGATACCGCAGTCTGAATTCGCTGTCGGCACATAAGTTTACGGCAGACCCTTCACTCTATTTCAGCTATGAGCCAACGGCTCGATGGCAACTTACGGCAGGCGGCTCATATTCATGGATGCCGCAGGACGCGCTGACATCCATGCCGACTCTGGTGTTCACCGACTATATAACAGCACGTCGCGGCAACGGACAGCTTGACTATATTGACGCTTTCGTATTGAATGCCGCTGCAAGATACAAGAACGTGATAAGCGGATTTTTTGCCAATGGCGGAATCGTCTACAGCCGTATGGGCAACATGCTGATGTATAAGGGTGAACTTGTAGATAATGTTTATTGCAGCACTCCGTCAGACCAACGCTCGTCCGTAAGCATGATTACGCTTAACGGCTCGGCAAGTAAGAGCTTCGACTGGGCCGGTCTGTTGCTTAAATTATCTGCACGGCAGACATGGAACAACTACAGCATGCTCATAAATGACTATGTGCAGCCATTCAGAATGGAAAGCAGCGAGATAAAGCTCAACATCTCTATTAAGCCTCTATATTGGCTTTCTGCCGACTTGACGTCTTCACTAAACCGTAACCATCAGACCAATCAGGAGAGTACAGACGGTTATGACGAAACATTATGTTATTTTACCCATAAACTGCGCACATATATCATGCCTGGCAACTGGATTATTGAGTTTGACAACGAGATGTATCACAGCAACGACGAATCGGTGTCGACAACATTGTTTTCCGACCTTTCGATAACATACAAGACACGACACATTGAGATAGGCGCAGCTTGTCATAACCTGTTTGGTAAAGATCTGTTTGAGCGCCGATATTTCACAGACACACAACGCATATATACATCCACCCGTCTGCGTCCACGAGAAATATTGTTCAAGGTACGTTTCAGTTTGTAGTGACAGAATGACCGTAAAAATTCATAGCCTTGCTGGCTAAAGGAACAGAATCGTCATCAGAATTGAAACTGTATTTTTGCTTTATATAAAACGGATTTTAGTACTATTTTTCGCTAATAGAAAATAGAAATGCGGCTGAAAATATGGATGCGCAAAAAAGGTAAAAATGTATATGAACTAATGACTGATTTGAAGTAAATGTGATGGTATCTGAAAAGATAAGAGGGTGAGGCTAAACAATCAGCCCCACCCTTTTATTTTTGTATTGCTCAATAATAACGAACTGTCTGTCGGATAATAATTAATTGCTATTCGAACACTTCTTCAATACCTCCTGCGCTATAGTCATCAAACTCTGAAACACAGGGGTTGAAATCTTCAGGTATATCAAACTTCTCGTTAGGATCGTATCCCAGGGAACGGTCGGCAAACACCTTCTTCATGTAATACGCCCAGATAGGCAAAGCCATATTGGCGCCCTGTCCCATTCTGGTAGAGTCGAAGTGAATGTCACGATCTTCACCGCCAACCCAACAGCCGCTTACCAAAGATGGCGTGAAACCCATAAACCAAGCATCGGCATTACGGTTGGTGGTACCTGTCTTGCCTCCCATATCACACTCAACCTTATACTTATATCTCATTCGGCTACCTGTACCACCATCCATCACAGCCTTAAGCATCTCGAGCATTTTATAAGCACTCTCTTCGCTTATCACCTCATTCATACGTGGCTGGAACGTAGCTATTACGTTGCCTTCGTTGTCCTCTATCTTTGAAACAAACATAGGCGAACAATGTATTCCATGATTTGCAAACGTAGTGTAAGCACTTACCATCTCACATACAGAGGCTTCATTAGGGCCAAGACAAAGTACAATAGACGGATATACGCCATAAGTGTTTATACCGAAATCACGCAATATACGCAAAAAATCCTGAGGATTAATACGACTCATCAAATACGCAGATATCCAGTTGTTCGACTGTGCAAGTCCCCATTTCAGAGTTACCATTTGTCCATATCTTGACCGACTGCCATTTCTTGGTGTCCAGTTGCCATAAGATCTCTGAACATTGGGTGCAACATCACAAGGCGACATACCGTTAGACATACTTAAAGCATAAAGGAACGGCTTTATCGTTGATCCCACCTGCCTGCGTCCCTGTGTAGCCATATCATAAGTAAAATGAGTAAAATCTACGCCTCCCACATAAGCCTTGACAGCACCATTATGCGGATCCATACTGACAAAACCAGAACGCAAGAATGATTTTATATAACGAATTGAATCGAGCGGTGTCATCACTGTATCTACATCACCATGATACGTGAATACGGACATCTCAACAGGTGTTCTAAATGCTTTTTGTATTTCACTTTCCGTAGCACCTTGCTCTTTCATAGCCCTATATCTCTCGCTCTGTCTTATTGACCTGTTCAGAATTCCTTTTACCTCAGCAGCAGTAAGAGCATTAGTAAACGGAGCGTTTGGCTTTGTTCTGTTCTCTTTCGTAAAAGCCGGCTGAAGATAATTCCCCACATGCTTCAATACGGCCTCCTCAGCATACTTCTGCATTCTGGAATCTATTGTTGTAAAAATCTTCAAACCATCTGTATACACATTATAAGGTTCACCATTCTTCTTATGATTCTTATTACACCAGCCATACAAAGGATCAGTCTCCCATGCCAAAGAATCAATTGTAAACTGAACCCTATTCCAAGATGGATAATCTTCCAACGTTGGTTTTTGAGCCATAATGTATTGTCTTAAAAACTCCCTAAAATAAGTTGCAATACCATCCTTATGGTCAACACGATGAAAATTAAGAGCCAAAGGCTCATCATGAGCTTTTTGATATTCTTCATTTGTAAGATATCCAGCTTTCAACATTTGCCCCAGAACAACATTACGGCGATCTGTACATCTTTCAGGATATCTTACAGGATTAAAATAAGAAGGATTCTTACACAAGCCAATAAGTGTGGCAGACTCTGTCAATGTAAGATTTTTAGGATCCTTGTCAAAATAAACATCAGCAGCGGTCTTGATGCCTACGGCATTATGAAGAAAGTCGAAATAATTAAGGTACATTGTTATTATTTCTTCTTTTGTATAAAAACGCTCAAGTTTCACAGCAATAACCCATTCTATTGGCTTCTGCAACAAACGTTCAAGTGTGCTTTTAGCTGTAGCTGAATAGAGTTGCTTTGCAAGTTGCTGGGTTATTGTTGAACCGCCACCTGCGCTTTTCTGTCCTAAAATTCCACGTTTTACAACAGCACGAGTTAATGCGATAAAATCTATGCCGGAATGATCGTAAAATCGTTCGTCTTCTGTAGCGACCAAAGCCTGAACCAGATAAGGCGAAATACCATCATAATCAACATGTACCCTATTTTCACGATTCATATTATATGTACCAAGAATCTTGCCGTCTACAGAATAAACCTGAGAGGCATATCGGCTAATAGGGTTTTGCAAATCTTCCAAATCTGGCATATAACCAATCCATCCAAACCATATGGAAGTAAAACTAACAGCCAAAAATACTATAACCGCACAAAGCGTTCCCCAAAGGATACGCACAAATGTTTTTCTCATTATTTATAATAAAAAACTAATTAGCTGCAAAAATACTATTTTTCTTTTGAAATATCAATCATAAATTAAAAATAATGCTTAACTTAGCGGTCGAATTAGAAACACTACATTAATGGGAAAACATAATTTTGTAACTATTGCTGATTTATCAAAGGAGAAAATTCTTTACATGATAAAGTTGGCACAAGAGTTTGAAAAACATCCTAACAGAGAAATTCTAAAAGGCAAGGTTGTAGCTACGCTTTTCTTTGAACCTTCTACACGTACTCGCCTAAGTTTTGAAACTGCAGCAAATAGACTTGGAGCACGTGTTATAGGATTTAGTGACGCGAAAGTAACAAGCGCGACTAAAGGAGAAACATTAAAGGATACGATATTAATGGTATCCAACTACGCCGATGCGATTGTAATGCGCCACTATATTGAAGGTGCTGCACAGTATGCAAGTGAAGTTGCCCCAATACCAATTATTAATGCTGGAGACGGTGCACACCAACACCCCTCACAATGTATGCTTGATTTATACTCAATATACAAGACGCAAGGCACACTTGAAAATCTGAATATATGTCTCGTTGGTGATTTGAAATACGGAAGAACTGTTCACTCTCTTATCATGGCAATGAGACACTTCAATCCAACGTTCCATTTCATTGCACCTAAGGAACTTGCAATGCCTAATGAATATAAAATTTATTGTAAAGAACATAATATAAAATATGTGGAACATACGGCATTCAACGAAAAAATAATAAACGAGGCCGATATTCTATATATGACACGAGTACAGAAAGAAAGATTCTCTGACTTAATGGAATATGAGAAAGTAAAAAATGTTTATATTCTAAAAAACGACATGCTCAATAACGCAAGGGATAACATGAAAATATTGCATCCGCTTCCACGTGTTAACGAAATAGAATATGAGGTTGACACAAATCCGCATGCATATTATATCCAGCAGGCACAAAACGGCCTTTATGCACGTGAGGCTATCATATGCGACGTACTAGGCTTGTCTATGGATGAAATCATTAACGACCCTACTATTATTAAATAAGCAGAACTTTATTAAGCCAGTAAACAATGAGCAAGAAAGAAAGATTGGTAGCAGCAATAGAAAATGGTACCGTCATTGACCATATACCTTCAGAAAAGACATACGAAGTGGCCAATATTTTAGGACTTCAGAATTTGAAAACTGTAGTTACTATAGGCTATAATTATCTGTCAAAGAAAATCGGACATAAAGGAATTATCAAAGTCGAGGACAAATTCTTCACAGATGAAGAAATCTCAAGACTTTCTGTTGTTGCTCCAAATGTCGTTCTCAACATCATACGCAACTATGAGGTTGTTGAGAAGAAAAAAGTCGTTACACCCAACGAACTTCAAGGAATCATCAAATGCAATAATCCTAAGTGTATTACAAATAATGAACCGATGAAAACCGTGTTCCATGTAATAGATAAAGAAAATGGCATTATTAAATGTCATTATTGCGACAAGGAACAAGATATTAATAAGGTTAAACTCGTATAAGTTATAGAATAATTATCTTGCATGCATCGATATTTTTTTATATTTTTGCATAACTATTAATAACCTAAACACAACATTCATATTAAAATCTATCGTATGGAAAGAGATCAAGTAATTTTCGACCTCATCGAAAGAGAACATCAAAGACAGTTAAAGGGAATGGAACTCATTGCCTCAGAGAACTTTGTAAGTGATGAAGTTATGCAGGCTATGGGCTCATACTTGACAAACAAGTATGCAGAAGGCCTTCCAGGAAAACGCTATTATGGCGGTTGCGGTGTGGTAGACGAAGTTGAAACACTGGCTATCGAACGCGTAAAAAAACTTTTTGGTGCAGAATTCGCAAATGTTCAGCCTCACTCTGGAGCACAGGCAAATGCTGCTGTTCTTTTAACTTTATTAAATCCAGGAGATACGTTCCTTGGGCTTAACCTTGCCCATGGAGGTCACTTGTCTCATGGCTCAAGTGTAAACACATCAGGTATATTATATAATGCTGTAGGATACAATCTCGACAAAGAAACTGGTCGCGTTGACTATGACGAGATGGAAAAACTGGCAATCGAGCATAAGCCAAAATTAATCATTGGCGGTGGTTCAGCATATAGCCGCGAATGGGATTACAAACGCATGCGTGAAATTGCAGACAAAGTAGGAGCAATTTTAATGGTTGACATGGCTCATCCTGCAGGTCTTATTGCCGCTGGTCTTTTGGATAATCCTGTTAAATATGCACATATTGTAACATCTACAACTCACAAAACACTACGTGGCCCAAGAGGCGGTATTATACTTATGGGTAAAGACTTTGAGAATCCATGGGGTAAGAAGACACCTAAAGGTCAAATCAAGATGATGAGTCAGCTTCTTAACAGTGCTGTATTCCCTGGTACACAGGGCGGACCGCTGGAGCATGTAATAGCAGCAAAAGCAGTAGCATTTAATGAAGCACTACAACCAGAATTTAAAGAATGGGCTATGCAAGTTAAGAAAAATGCGACTGTACTTGCTGACGAACTCATTAAACGCGGCTTTACTATCGTAAGTGGAGGAACAGACAACCACTCTATGCTCGTTGACCTGCGTTCTAAATATCCTGATCTTACAGGAAAAGTTGCAGAAAGTGCATTAGTTGCTGCTGATATAACCGTAAATAAGAATATGGTTCCGTATGATACACGCAGTGCATTCCAAACATCAGGAATACGTCTTGGCACTCCTGCTATAACAACAAGAGGAGCAAAAGAAGACCTCATGGTTCTTATCGCAGACCTTATTGAAGAAGTTCTGAACAGTCCTGAAGATGAAAACGTAATTTCTTCAGTGCGTCAAAGAGTGAATGAAACAATGTCAAAATATCCACTTTTTGCATATTAATAAACAGAAAGTAATATATTAATATGGCATGCCTACATTACTTGAGGCATGCCATATTATTTATATTTACATTGACGACAAATAGATAAATAATATCCATATATAACACTAAAACGATAAGACTACCCAAATACAGAACAAAGCAAGATGTAAAATCGCACAATGATAGACCAAGAAAGGATTTTTAAATATTTTTATTACAACAACCAAACCAACAAACACAAAAAATTTGGAAGTTTAAATTATTTGTTATAATTTTGCAGCCGATTTAGTCCGTATAGGCTCAAACAAGCTATGACACGATGTCATACGCCTTACGGAAAAAACCGTTTAACATAATAAAATGTACGCAATTGTAGAAATTAACGGTCAGCAGTTTAAGGCAGAACAGGGCAAAAAACTGTTCGTTCACCACATGAAAGATGTGAAAGAAGGCCAGGCTGTTGAATTCGACAAGGTACTGCTTGTCGACAAAGAAGGTTCAGTACAGGTAGGTGCACCAACCGTAGACGGTGCAAAGGTAGTATGTGAAGTTGTAAATCCTCTTGTAAAAGGTGACAAAGTCATCGTTTTCAAGATGAAGCGCAGAAAAGATTACCGTAAGAAGAACGGACATCGTGCTCAATTCACTGAAGTACAAATCAAAGAAGTAATCGCTTAAATTTTAGGAGGAACAAGAAATGGCACATAAAAAAGGTGTAGGTAGTTCTAAGAACGGACGTGAGTCAGCTTCTCAAAGATTAGGCGTTAAGATTTGGGGTGGTCAGAAAGTAATTGCTGGTAACATTATTGTTCGTCAGCGTGGTACTAAGCACAACCCTGGCAAGAACGTAGGTATTGGTAAAGATGATACTCTTTATGCTTTGGTTGACGGCGTGGTTAATTTCCACAAGGGCCGCAGAGACAAGAGTGTTGTATCTGTAATACCTGAAGCAGAAGCTTAAACAAAAGAATTTTTAATTATTTATTCCAAACAAACACAAGAATCCCTTTTCTCACACGAGAATCGGGATTTTTGCTTTTTTTAGTCGCTACAAAAAATATTTTTTGTAAATTTGCATCTGTTATTATAAAATATAAATTTGTATGCTTACACTAAAACTCATCAGTGAAGAAACTGAACGTGTAATTAAAGGGCTTGAGAAAAAACACTTTAATGGTGCCAAAGAGGCTATTGACAATGTCTTAGCATTGGATAAGACCAGACGTGAAACCCAGCAAAAGCTTGACAAGAATCTGCAGGAATGCAAATTGTTGTCAGCACAAATTGGCTCTCTAATGAAAGAAAAGAAAACAGACGAAGCCAATGCGATTAAAGAAAATGTATCCAAGCTAAAAGAAAGTGCCAAAAATCTTGAGCATCAATTAGATAAAACCCAAGAAAAACTGACAGAACTACTCTGTACAATCCCCAACATTCCAAACGACGATGTTCCGGAAGGTAAAGATGCATCAGATAATGTTATCGTAAAAGAAGGCGGACAAATACCCGACCTTCCAGTAGATGCTTTATGCCATTGGGATCTATGCAAAAAATTCAATTTAATAAACTTCGATTTAGGTGTAAAAATTACAGGAGCCGGATTCCCTATATATATAGGAAAGATGGCACGTTTTCAAAGAGCGCTCGAAGCATTTTTTCTTGAAGAAGCACGTAAAAGCGGATACTTGGAAATACAACCTCCATATGTAGTAAATGAAGCATCTGGATACGGAACAGGCCAGTTACCAGACAAGGAAGGTCAAATGTATCATTGCAATATGGACAATCTTTATCTTATTCCTACAGCAGAAGTTCCTGTAACCAATATATTCAGAGACGTCATATTGGACGAGAAAGATCTTCCAATCAAAAGATGTGCATATTCTGCATGTTTCAGACGTGAGGCTGGTTCATATGGTAAAGACGTGAGAGGACTTAACAGATTACATCAATTTGATAAGGTTGAAATTGTCCGCATAGATAAGCCAGAACATTCTTATGAATCACTTAATGAAATGCTTGCACATGTTGAAGGATTGTGTCAGAAACTAGAATTGCCATATCACATTTTACGTCTTTGTGGAGGCGACATGAGTTTTACATCAGCTATTTGCTATGACTTTGAAGTCTATAGCGCTGCACAAAAGAAATGGCTCGAAGTTTCATCTGTCAGCAACTTCGAAAGTTATCAGGCTAATCGTCTAAAATGCCGCTATCGCAATTCTGAAACAAAAAAAACAGAACTGTGCCACACATTAAATGGCTCTGCATTAGCTTTACCTCGCATTGTAGCTACAATAATTGAAAACAATCAAACACCAGAAGGTATTAAAGTTCCCAAAGCGCTTATACCATACTGCGGATTCGATATGCTTGACAATAATAACTTTTAAATACAAGTCTATTGCAAAACCTAAATTTATGGTTTATGGTTTGCTACCATAAACCATAAATTATATAACACCTTAATTATTAAATACTACACCATAAAACAACAATGAACAAGATTATCCGTAAGGAACAATTCTCAGAGAAAGTATTTCTCTTTGAAGTAGAAGCGCCACTGATTGCAAAAAGCCGGAAAGCCGGTAATTTTGTGATTGTAAGAATTGGCGAAAATGGCGAACGTATGCCGCTCACAATTGCAGATGCAGACATAGAAAAAGGAACCATTACAATGGTTGTGCAAAAAGTAGGTCTGTCATCAATTAAGATGTGTAATCTGAACGTCGGAGATTATATCACAGACGTTGTTGGACCACTTGGAAATCCTACAGACATTAAAAAATTTGGAACCGTAATATGTGCAGGAGGCGGAGTTGGAGTTGCTCCAATGCTTCCTATTATAAAAGCATTAAAAGCAGCAGGCAATAGAGTTTTATCTGTAATTGCAGGACGAAACAAAGATTTAATTATACTTGAAAATGAAGTCCGAGAGAATAGTGATGAAACTATAATAATGACAGATGACGGGTCTTATGGGGAAAAAGGAGTCGTAACAGTCGGTATTGAAAAACTTATAAATCAAGAACATATTGATAAAGTTTTTGCTATCGGACCTCCTATTATGATGAAGTTTAGTTGCATGCTCACACAGAAATATAATATCCCAACAGATGTATCTCTAAATACAATCATGGTCGATGGTACTGGAATGTGCGGTGCATGTCGACTTACTATTGGTGGAAAGACAAAGTTTGTTTGCATTGACGGTCCTGAATTTGACGGAGCATTAGTTGACTGGGATGAAATGTTTAAACGCATGGGGACATTCAAACGTGCAGAACAAGAAGAACTAGAACATTTTGAAGAGCACCTAAATGCGACAAAACAAAGCAATGGGGATAAAAAAGAGCACCTAATTAGCGCAAACGACCAAATTACAGACGAACCTATAGACGTTTTGACAGACAGAAACTCAGAATGGCGTAAAGCTCTGCGTGCAACGATGAAACCTAAAGAGCGGACTGCCATTAAACGAGTAATAATGCCAGAATTAGATCCTTCTTATCGCTCTACCACAAGATATGAAGAAGTAAATAAGGGTTTGACAAAGGAGATGGCTATGACAGAGGCTAAAAGATGCCTTGACTGTGCCAAACCTACATGCATAGAAGGCTGTCCGGTTAATATCAATATTCCGTCATTCATCAAGAATATTGAACGAGGCCAGTTCTTAGCTGCAGCTAAAGTACTTAAAAACACCTCTGCCCTACCCGCTGTATGTGGACGTGTTTGTCCACAGGAAAAGCAGTGTGAAAGCCAATGTATACATCTTAAGATGAATGAACCTGCTGTTGCAATTGGATACCTTGAACGTTTTGCTGCAGATTATGAACGTGAAAGTGGACAGATCTCATTACCAGAAATAAGTTCTTCCAACGGTATTAAGATTGCTGTTGTCGGCTCTGGTCCTGCAGGACTAAGCTTTGCAGGGGACATGATAAAAAAGGGATATGACGTATATGTATTTGAAGCTTTACATGAAATAGGTGGAGTGCTTAAATATGGTATACCTGAATTCCGTCTTCCAAACAAGATCGTAGATGTAGAAATTGACAACCTACGAAAAATGGGAGTTCATTTCCAAACAGACTGCATTATAGGAAAAACTATCAGTATAGAACAGCTTGAGAGTAATGGTTTTAAAGGCATCTTCGTCTGCTCTGGAGCCGGTTTGCCTAATTTTATGAACATACCTGGTGAAAATCTGATAAATATTATGTCATCTAATGAATACCTGACACGTGTAAACCTAATGGATGCAGCCAACCCAACAACCGACACACCTCTAAATATTGGCAAACATGTACTAGTTGTAGGTGGTGGAAATACTGCGATGGATTCATGTAGAACAGCTAAACGTTTAGGAGCAGACGTTACATTAGTATACAGACGTTCTGAAACAGAAATGCCAGCAAGATTAGAGGAAGTCAAACATGCAAAAGAAGAGGGAATTAATTTTATGTGCCTACACAATCCGATAGAATATATATCGGATGAAAATGGTGCTGTAAAGCAGGCTGTGTTACAAGTTATGACTTTAGGAGAGCCTGATGCGTCAGGAAGAAGAAGTCCTGTACCTGTTGAAGGTAAAACAATCACAATAGACGTTGACCAAGTCATAGTAGCCATAGGTGTATCACCAAACCCGTTAGTACCGAAATCTATTAAAGATTTAACTCTCGGACGTAAAAATACCATAGTTGTAAATGATGAGATGCAAAGCTCGCGCCCAGAGATTTATGCAGGAGGTGATATTGTCAGAGGTGGAGCTACTGTAATATTGGCAATGGGTGACGGACGACGCGCAGCTCACAACATGGACAAACAACTCATGAAAGAAAATAAATAATGAATGGATTATATACAATCATATTACTCATACTAAGCAATGTGTTTATGACACTTGCTTGGTATGGGCATTTAAAACTTCAAGCATCAGGAATATCAGCAAAATGGCCCATGATAGGAGTTATTCTTTTTTCATGGGGTATTGCATTCTTTGAATATTGCTGTCAAGTTCCTGCAAATCGCATCGGATTCCAAGACAACGGAGGCCCCTTTAATCTTATACAACTTAAAGTTATTCAAGAATGTATAAGTTTAGGTGTATTCGCCGTAATAGCAAATATTCTGTTTCAGGGTCAAACACTGCATTGGAATCATGTACTTGCATTTTTACTAATAATATGTGCAGTATATCTTGTTTTTATGAAATAACAAATATTTCGAATCATAAGAACGATATATCATGCCTATTTTATCTGATAACGAAAAACTTGAAAGAAAAATCATAAGTCGCTTTCAAAAAGCGATTTATGATTATAAACTTATTTGTGATAATGATAAGATTTTGATTGGAATATCTGGTGGTAAAGATTCCCTTTGCCTAGTAGACTTAATCAGTAGAAGACTAAGAATTAATAAGCCTTCATTTGCAGCCGAAGCACTTCATATAAGAATGTCAAACATAAAATACGAATCAGATATATCCTATCTTAAAAACTTCACGGAAAGTAGAGGTATAAAGTTTAATGTTGTGACTACAGAATTTAATGCCATGACAGATAAAAGGAAATCACCATGTTTTCTATGTTCATGGAATCGCCGCAAGCAGTTGTTCACAATAGCTCAAGAACTTGGATGCAATAAAATAGCTTTAGGACATCACATGGATGACATAATTCATACAACTATGATGAATTTATATTTTCAAGGCAGTTTTTCAACCATGCCAATACGCCTAAAAATGAGAAAAATGCCAATCACAATAATTCGTCCTTTATGTCTAGAAGAAGAAAAAGACATCAAGCAATATGCAATAAACAACAACTATAAAAAACAGATTAAATTATGTCCATATGAAACTGATTCACATAGAAATGATATCTGTTTGTTGTTTAATGAAGTTGAAAAAATGAATAATGAGGCAAGATATTCCATTTGGAACGCATTAGAAAAGAATGGAAAACTCATTGAAGAATAGCCTAATTTTAGTTAAACGAAAATTTCGCCATTCAAAAAAGACATTTATCCTTTCCACTTTCAAACAAATTACGCTATCTTTGCATATCGAGGTGTACTATATATCTCGTAAAAGCATTGTACTCATACAAAAAGGATTCCAAACAATATGTTTATCAAAATAAATAATAACCTTAAAAAACTAGTTAAAGTAATGTCAAATAAACGTTTCATATATTTTATACTGATTATTTTGGCAACAAATGTATCATTTAATGTCTTCGCGCAAAAATCAAGAACCACAAAAAAGGCAGCCACAACAAAAATAACATCAGAAGATCAGGCACAGATGTTATACGAAACGATGCTACCTTCAACAGAACAGATAATGATAATTGATAGTATTATTGCTGATAAAAATAATTTTTTGAACAAAATACCATTGACCAAAGAATCTGGGAGCGTGAATTCTTATAACAACTTTTGGAAAGTATCCGACCAAGCGCAATCGTACACATATATGAATGAATTTGGAAATAAAGTATATTTCTCAAAAAAAGATGAAACAGGCCATTTACGACTTTATACAGCTGATAAACTTAACGGAAAGTGGAACGATATAAGACGTATAACAGATTTTGATGATGAATTTACTGATATAAATAACCCATATATGATGTCAGACGGAATAACTTTATATTTCGCAGGTAAAAGCAAAGATAATTTAGGTGGCTATGACATATATGTAACTATGTATGATGCAGATTCTGCCCGTTTCTACAAACCAGAGAATATAGGTCTTCCATACAACTCAACAGGAAATGATTATTATTGCATAATAAACGAATTTGATTCTATTGGATGGCTTGTTACAGACAGAAGACAACCTGAAGGTAAGGTTTGTATATATACATTTGTTCCGTCAACATCACGTACTATATACGATGACGTCAATATGGATGATAACAAATTGAAAGATCTTGCAGATATCAAAAGTATACAAGCGACATGGACAGATGCAAAAAAACTTAAAGATGCTAGAAATAGGCTGTCCAAACTTATTAAGCGGAAAACGGAAAGTGAAAACAAGAATATCTCATTTATCGTAAATGATAATACAGTATATACTAGTCCTACAGACTTTAAATCAGTAGCAAATCAAAAACGTTTTTTGCAATTATGCGAAATGAAACAAAAAATAAAAGATACAGAATTACAACTTGAAACATATAGAAAAAGATATACGACAAATAAGAATAAAGCATTAGGTAAAGAAATTAGAGATATAGAATACCAGCTTGAGAAACTTCACAAATATATCCAAACATTAGAAAAAGAAATAAGAAATACTGAAAACATTGCAATTAATGAACAATAAAATATAGGAGGAAAAATATATGGGAAAACGATATTTTGAAGAGTCTGAATTAATAATTAATCCAGATGGTAGTGTATTTCATCTTCATGTAAGACCCGAGGACCTTGCAGATAAGGTTATTCTTGTTGGAGATCCAGGAAGAGTTGAATTAGTAGCTTCACATTTTGACACAAAAGAATGTAATATTGAAAGTAGGGAATTTCATACAATAACCGGAACATATAATGGCAAACGAATAATGGTCACATCAACAGGTATTGGCTGTGACAACATTGACATTGTAATGAACGAAATCGATGCACTTGCAAATATTGATTTCAATACACGTACAGAAAAAGAAAAAATACGACAGTTAGATATTGTTAGAATAGGTACATGCGGAGGTTTACAACCATACACGCCTGTTGGAACTTTTATTTGTTCAGAAAAATCAATTGGATTTGATGGACTCTTAAACTTCTATGAAGGGCGTAATGCCGTGTGTGATCTTGCAATGGAAAGAGCACTTTTAAATCATCTTGGTTGGACTGGAAATATGTGTGCACCTGCTCCGTATATAATAGATGCAGATTCTGAGCTTGTTGAACGCATAGCTGATAAGGATATGGTTAGAGGTGTAACTATTGCCTGCGGTGGTTTCTTTGGGCCACAAGGTCGTCAATTACGCATTCCATTGACTGATCCAAAACAAAATGAAAAGATAGAAAAGTTTGAATATAATGGCTTAAAAATAACAAACTTTGAAATGGAAAGTTCCGCTCTTGCAGGACTCGCTCGCCTTATGGGACATAAAGCAACAACATGCTGCATGGTTATTGCTAATCGTGTTGCAAAAGAAGCAAATACTGGTTATAAAAATCAAATTGATGATTTAATAAAAATTGTTCTTAATCGCATATGATATATGCATTACATTCAAAAATGAAACAATTATTATTAGTCTGTATGATGCTGTGCTATAGTCAATATTTATTAGCACAATACGACTTTATTCGACCTGTAAAAGATTCAATACCCGGAGGATATAATTTCTGGGTATATACCCCACTCGACTATTATTATACGCTTGAGAATACACCAGTAATAATTTTCTTACACGGCCAAAGTTTATGTGGAAATGACCTTAATAAAGTAAGGCGATATGGACCATTAGATGCAATAGTTAAAAATCCCAAATTGATGCATTAGTTATTGTTCCACAAAACCCTGGCGGTTCATGGAATCCGTACAAAATAAATCAAGTTTTAGAATGGACAAAAAATAATTATTCAATGGACTCTACACGCGTATATGTAATTGGAATGAGTCTTGGTGGATACGGAACGCTTGATTTTACCGGAACTTATCCAAATAAAGTTGCTGCAGCTATGGCGCTTTGCGGTGGATGTACGCTCAAAGACAAAACTGGTTTAGGAAAGGTACCATTATGGATAATACATGGTACTGCTGACAGAGCAGTATCAATAAAAGAATCAAAAGTCGTTGTCGACGAATTAAAACAAACAAATAATGACAAAAGACTTAAATTTGACTGGCTAAAAGGTGCTTCACACGGGGCATTAGCACGAATATTATATATGAATAAAACATATGAATGGCTCTTCTCACATTCTATTTTAGATAATGGCCGACCAGTTAATAATGACATTGATATTGTAAAGTCTGATTTATCAAAAGCATATCAAGATATGATATCAGGTTCACCAGACCCTGAAGTTGTATATGACAAAACCATTTATTAGAAAATGCCCTTGTCGTCCCTAAAAAAGCCCTTTTTGCGAGATATTGTTCAAACACAGTATCTCGCATATTTTTTGATGCATGCAACAAAGAGCTTTCATGGTTCTTTTGAAGTTATAAGCCGCTGCAACCAGAAGAACGTGATACCATCTCAAAAAGTGTGTCTGATAGTCAGTAAAAAAGGGCCGCCCCTTGCGTGTCAGCCCTGAAGTTTGTAATTTAGGAGT
>ERZ652152.228-NODE-228-length-29881-cov-12.9047_pt1 | contig 29881 bp, 25 predicted proteins | sample MGYA00514757_ERZ652152 | MGnify/ENA metagenome assembly ERZ652152
TATAAGAGACAGCCCCTACGGCGGCGGCTTTTATGGCGGCTGGGGCAGGCCCCGGCGTCCGCGCCCGCCGCGCCGCCCGCCTTATGGCGGCGGTTTTGGTCCCGGCCCGGGCGGCCCTGGCATGGGCGGCCCGCGTCCTCCGCGCGGCGGTATGGGCGGTCGCCCCGGTGGAATGGGCGGCAGACCCGGCGGTGGTATGGGCGGACGCTCTGGCGGCTTCGGCGGCATGGGCGGCGGCAGAAGCCATGGCGGCGGCGGTGGCCGCGGCCGCTGATCGACCCGAAAACCTGAGAGGGAGAAACCTGTGTGCAACGGTGCACAGGGCTTCTCCCTCTTTTTTGTTCCGTTTATCGTGAAATGAATTCATTTGACAAATTAACTTTGCTAATCTATACTGAGAACCATGCAATTGCCATGAAAAATGAAGCCGATCCGCAAGAGGGCATATGCCGGAAAGGAGCCCTCTCACCGGTGCCGTCCGCCTGACGGCGGCGCAGCCCCGGAGCTCTCCCAAAGGGAGAGCCAAGAATCAATATAAAGGATGTATCACCATGCTGACTCTGGATAAGATCTACCACGCAGCCTTTGTGCTGAAAGACGTTGCCCGCAAGACTGACCTCATCGAGGCACCCAAGCTCTCGAAGGACTGCCAGCTCTACCTGAAAACCGAGAACCTGCAGGCCACCGGCAGCTTCAAGGTGCGCGGCGCTTACTATAAGATCAGCCAGCTTTCCCCGGAGGAGAGCGCCAAGGGCGTCATTGCCTGCTCGGCGGGCAACCACGCGCAGGGCGTGGCGCTGGCAGCCACCCGGCGCGGCATCAAGAGCATCGTCTGCATGCCGGACGGTGCGCCCATCATGAAGGTGGAGAACACCAAGAATCTGGGCGCGGAGGTCTGTCTCGTGCCCGGCACCTACGACGACGCCCACGACAAGGCCGTGGAGCTGCAGGAAGAAACCGGCATGACCTTCATCCATCCCTACGACGATGAGCTGGTCATCGCAGGCCAGGGCACCATCGGCCTGGAAATTCTGGACCAGCTGCCCGATCTGGATGCGGTCATCGTGCCGGTGGGCGGCGGCGGCCTGATCTCTGGCGTGGCCTTTGCCATCAAGAGCCTGCGCCCGGAGGTGAAGGTCTACGGCGTGCAGGCCGAGGGCGCACCCAGCATGTACCGCAGCCTGCACGAGCACAAATACCAGACCCTGAAGGCTGCTTCCACCTTTGCGGACGGCATCCAGGTCAAGACCCCCGGTGAGCTGACCTACCAGATCTGTGAGCAGTATGTGGACGACATCGTCACCGTCACCGAGGACGAGACCGCCGCCGCCATCCTCTCGCTGATGGAAAACCAGAAGCTGGTGGCCGAGGGTGCCGGTGCGGTGCCGGTGGCAGCTGCCCTGTTCCACAAGCTGCCCATCGAAGGCAAGAAGGTGGTGTGCGTCGTCTCCGGCGGCAACATCGACGTGAACATCCTGAACCGCGTCATCACCCGTGGTCTGGTCATGAGCGGCCGCAAGGCGAACATGACCATCGCACTGGAGGACAAGCCCGGCCAGCTGAAGAAGGTGGCCGAGATCGTCTCCCGCTGCGGCAGCAATGTGGTGTCGGTGCAGCACGATGGCTCCGACCCCAACATGCCCATTTCCAGCTGCTTCCTGAAGCTCACCCTTGAGACCCGCGACGCGGCCCAGATCGAGCAGATCCGCACTGAGCTCACCAAAGAGGGCTTCCAGCTGGTGAGCGAGAGAGTGTAATGTCAACACAAGGGCGGTGAGCCGGAAGCTTCCCCCTCGGACACGAGTCGGGCCATTCCATCGCCCGCCCTATCGCCTGACGGCGACAGGGTCCCACCCCAGCGGACGGTCCTCGGAGAAACTTCCAGCCCGCCGCCCAGATAAGTGCATCATTCGATAAAGGAGAATTGCTATGAAAGTCGTTTCTACGTCCAACGCACCCGCCGCCATCGGCCCCTACAGCCAGGCACTGGACCTGGGCAGCATGGTGTTCGTCTCCGGCCAGATCCCCGTGGACCCCGCCACCGGCACCATGGCTGACACCGTGGAGGAGCAGGCCGCCCAGAGTCTTGCAAACCTCAAGGCCATTCTGGCCGAAGCGGGCCTGACCATGGCAAATGTGGTCAAGACGGTCATCTTCCTGGCCGACATCAACGACTTTGCTGCGGTGAACGCTGTGTATGCCAAGGCATTCACGGAACCGTTCCCGGCCCGCAGCTGCGTGCAGGTGGCCGCTATCCCCAAGGGCGCAAAGCTCGAGATCGAGTGCATCGCCGTGCGGGAGTAACACATTGCATAAGCCTTCCCCCGAGGGAAAATCCTATACACAAAAGAGGCTGTGCCATTGGCACAGCCTCTTTTGCATGTATGAGGAAGAAAGAAAATGGCGTTTTACGGAGAAATTTTCCGCGTTTGCGTGCATTCCACAGCACGCTGACGGCCCGGCGGGCAAGAAAAAATCCTGCATCCGGGCAGCAGCTGTCCGAACACAGGATCACAAAAATATCGGAGTGGCGAGACTTGAACTCGCGGCCTCCTGCTCCCAAAGCAGGCGCGCTACCAACTGCGCAACACCCCGGCATCCGGCGGCACGGCTGCACCGCCGAGGTATAGTATATCGTTTTTTGGGCCGTTCGTCAATAGCGGTGAGCTTCTGTCCGCAGGACGAAAACAGAAAAGAGCAGGCCCTGATCGGCCTGCCTTTCGCTGGAAGACGCGTTAGTTGAAGGAGCGGAAGCCCTTGCCGATGATCTCGCTGGAATTGACGATGGTGATGAAGCTCTTGGGGTCGTGCTCCCGCAGGAAGTTGCGCAGCTGCAGAGCCTGACGGCGGGTGAGCACCGTCACCAGCACGCTGAGTTCGTGGTGGGTGTAGGCACCGTAGGCCTTTTCCACGGTGGCAGAGCGGTTCATATCGTGGATGATGAAGTCCAGGATAGGCTGGGGGTTGGCCGTCATGATGGTGCACACCTTGCGCAGGCGGATGTTTTCAATGGCACCGTCCACCACGAAGCTCTTGCCCATCAGGCCGAGGATACAGTAAAGGCCGGTGCCCATGCCAAACCGCCAGGCCGCCGCCAGCACGATGAGGATATCGCTCACCATCAGGGCCTTGCCGATCTCCATCGAGGTATATTTTGCCAGAATGAGGGCCACAATATCGGTGCCGCCGGTGGATGCGCCGATGTCAAACACGATGGCAGCGCCCAGTGCGGGCAGGAACACCGCGAACACCAGGTCCAGCATGGCATCGCCGCTCATGGACAGGTTCGAGGGGTAGAGCCACTCGCAGACAGAGACGAAGAAGGACAGCGCAAAGGAAGAATAGATGGTCCAGCCCATGCACTTGACGCCCAGAAAGATGAAGCCCAGCACCACCAGCGCCAGGTTGATGATCCACATGAAGCCGCCCACGTTGATCTTCGGGAACAGGTCTGCCAGCAGGATGGACAGGCCCGAGGTGCCGCCGAAGGCGAAGTGGTTGGGATTTTTAAAGTAGACGATGCCGACCGCCGTCAGGATCAGGCCGAGGTTCAGCTCGGCGAAAAAATTTAAATTCTTCAGCAGATTTTCCCTGCTGAATGCTTCTTTTAAACCGTTCATGGGTTTCCTCCTATTCTAAATACGGCAAAACATGCCGTATGCCCTGCAAAAATATACTCTCCTTTCACCCTTGTGTCAAGGGATAGGGTAAAAGTTGTAGAAATTGGGCAATTCGCAGCAAAATTCCACGCAAAAATGCGCATTTGCCCCACAATTTGAATCGTTCATCTTGAAGCAGAACAAAAATTAGTGTATTATATACTATTATGGAATATATGGGCACGCTGTGCCCTTGACAGGGGGAAAACTCATGGCAGATAAAAACTTTCTGACCGACATCATCGACGCCGATCTGGCCGAAGGCAAGATCAGCGAGATCCATACCCGCTTCCCGCCCGAGCCCAACGGCTACCTGCACATCGGCAGCGCCAAGGCCATCTACATCAACTGGTCCATTGCCAACCAGTACGGCGGCAAGTTCAACCTGCGTCTGGACGACACCAATCCCGCCCGCGAGGGTGAGGAGTACGTGAACAGCATCATCGAGGATCTGCACTGGCTGGGTGCCGACCCCAACGGCGGCATCTTCTACGGCAGCGATTACTTTGATAAATGCTACGAGTATGCCGAAAAGCTCATCATGGAGGGCAAGGCCTACGTGGACGACCTGACCCGCGACGAAATGCGCGAGTACCGCGGTGCCGATGCCGGCAAGCCTTCCCGTCCCTCTCCGTGGCGCGACCGCACCCCGGAAGAGAATCTTGACCTGTTCCGCCGGATGCGTGCCGGTGAGTTCCAGGAGGGCGAAAAGACCCTGCGTGCCAAGATCGATCTGGCCAGCCCCAACATGAACATGCGTGACCCGGCTATCTACCGCATCAAGTACGCCGAGCATCACCGTCAGGGCAGCAAGTGGTGCATCTACCCGATGTACGACTTCGCACACCCCATTCAGGATGCCATTGAGGGCATCACCCACAGCATGTGCAGTCTGGAGTTCGAGAACCACCGTCCGCTGTACAACTGGGTTATCGAGAACATCTTCGGCACTGCCTTCCCCAAGCAGCGTGAGTTTGCACGCCTGAACATGACCAACACCGTCATGAGCAAGCGCTACCTGCGTGAGCTGGTGGAAATGGGCATCGTGGACGGCTGGGATGATCCCCGCATGCCCACCCTGTGCGGCCTGCGCCGCCGCGGCTACACCCCCACCTCCATCTTCACCTTCGTGCGGGAGGCCGGTATCTCCAAGTCCGATAACCTCATCGACATGCGCCAGCTGGAAGCCTGCATCCGCAGCGAGCTGGACCTGACCGCTCAGCGCCGCATTGCCGTGCTGGACCCCGTAAAGCTGATCGTAGACAACTACCCGGAGGACAAGACCGAGTACTTTGATGTAGCCAACAACCCCAACCGCGAAGCCAACGATACCACCACCCGCAAGGTGGCCTTTACCAAAGAGCTGTGGATCGAGAATGAGGACTTTGCCGAGGTGCCGCCTCCCAAGTTCAAGCGCCTGACCGTGGGCGGCGAAGTCCGTCTGATGGGCGCTTACATCGTCAAGTGCACCGGCGTGGAGAAGAATGCCGACGGCAGCATTGCCGCCATCCATTGCACCGCCGACCTTGAGACGGGCAACGGCAATCCCGCCGACGGCCGCAAGGTCAAGGGCACCATCCACTGGGTGAGCGCCGCGCACTGCGTGGATGCCGAGGTGCGCCTGTACGACAAGCTGTTCACCGAGGCCAACATGAACGCCATCCCGGACGGCAGCGACTACAAGGACTACCTGAACCCGGAGAGCGTCGTTGTGCGCAAGGGCTGCAAGCTGGAAGAAAGCCTGAAGGACGCAAAGCCCGGCGAGAAGTTCCAGTTCGTGCGCACCGGCTTCTTCACCCCGGACTCGAAGAACCCGGGCGTGTATAACCGCGTGGTGACCCTGCGCGACAGCTTCAAGCCCGCGAAGTAAGCAGTTTTTTGAAAAGGAGCGTTGAGTTCATGAAGCGCAGACTGACAAGAAATGTGATCCTGATGGCCATTGTGACCCTCATTATGGGCATCGGCCTGAGTTTGTATATCGCCAGCACCGGCACGGTGCCCGCAGCGGACAATGCCGCCAGCTACACCGACGGCACCTACACCGCCAGCGCCCATGGCTGCCTGAGCGATGTGGCCGTCACCGTGACCATCACCGGCGGCAAGGTGACGGATGTGGACATCGACGCTTCCGGCGAGACGCCGGAGCTGGGCGGCAACGCGGCGGCAGCGCTGGCAGAGCAGCTGACGGAGGCTGGTACCACCACCGGCGTGGACGCCGTGGCAGGGGCCACCATGACCAGCGATGCTGTCTTTACCGCCATGGACGACTGCCTGAGCCAGGCACAGTAAGCGCACAAAAATCCCTTCGGGCCTTTTCCCGGAGGGATTTTTCTGTTGTGCCGGACGGTGTCATCTGCTAAAATAGAAGCTGGAAAGTTTATTCACGCTGAACCAAAGGAGAGGGAACATTATGGGCGCATTGACCGGACTGGAACCGGCATCGGTTTTTCACTATTTTGAGGCGATCTGCGGCATCCCGCACACCTCCCACCACGAGAAGGCCCTGAGCGACTACTGCAAAAATTTTGCGAAGGAGCACGGCCTTGCCTGCCGTCAGGATGAAATGGGCAACCTGCTCATCAAAGCCCCGGCCACCCCGGGCTACGAGAACGAGCCTGCCCTGATCTTGCAGGGCCATCTGGACATGGTGGGCGACAAGACCGCCGACTGCAAGCTGGACCTCGAAAAGGACGCCATCCGCCCCGTGGTGGACGGCGGCTATGTGCACGCCGAGGGCACCACGCTGGGCGGCGATGACGGCATTGCCGTGGCCTATGCGCTGGCTGTGCTGGACGCCGACGACATCCCCCACCCGGCGCTGGAAGTGGTGCTGACCGTCTGCGAGGAAGTGGGCCTGCTGGGCGCTTCCGCCATGGACTTTTCTGACCTCGCGGGCCGCCTGCTCATCAACATCGACTCGGAGGAGGAGGGCGTGCTGACCGCAGGCTGCGCCGGCGGCCGCCGCATCGAGTGCCACTTGCCCGCTGCCCGGGCGGCCGTGACCGGCACTGCTGTGAAGGCGGATATCGTGGGCCTTGTGGGCGGCCACTCCGGCACCGAGATCCACAAGGGCCGGGCTAACGCCATCGCCCTGCTGGGCCGCTGGCTGACCCTGCTGGAAGACCGCGGCGTGCAGTACGCTGTGCTGGCCCTCTCCGGCGGTGCGAAGGAGAACGTCATCCCGAAGGAGAGCAGCGTCACGCTGGTGCTGCCCACAGGCATCACCGAAGCCGTGCATGCCGCCGCGGCCGACTTTGCGGCCCAGATGCAGGCCGAATACGGCACGGCAGACCCCGCCATCCGCCTGCAGCTCACCGAACAGGGCTGCAGCGAGTACAGCGCGCTGGATGCCGATTCCACCCAGCGGCTGCGCAAGGCCCTGCTGCTGATGCCCTGGGGCGTGCAGGCCATGAGCATGGACGTACCGGGCCTTGTGGAGACCTCGCTGAACCTGGGCGTGGCGGAGCTGGGCGACGCCGAAGCCATTCTGCGCTTCTCCGTGCGCAGCTCGGTGCCCTCGGCCAAGGAACTGCTGGCCCGCAAGGTACAGACCCTGACCGAGCTGCTGGGCGGCAGCGTGCGGTTCCACGGCGACTACCCGGCCTGGACCTACGCCCGCGAGAGCGCCCTGCGGGACCGCTGCGTGGCCGTCTATGAAGCGCAGTACGGCGCAAAGCCGCAGATCGTGGCGCTGCACGCAGGCCTCGAGTGCGGCATCCTCTCGGGCAAGATCGACGGGCTGGACTGCATCTCCTTCGGCCCGAACCTGCTCAACGTCCACACCCCCAACGAGCGCGCCGACATCGCTTCGGTGGCCCGGGTGTGGGAGTACCTGAAGGCGATTCTGGCGTATAAAGAGTAATAGCAACAAAAAGAAGGGCTGCCGCAGCAGCCCTTCTTTTTGTTGCTTAGATATAACGAATCTTGCCCGGCTCAATGCCCTTGATGCCGAGACCCGGCTCGTCGGAGACGGTGATGTCCTTTTCGTTGAACACGGCACCGCCGAGGATGGGGTCCTCGCTGCACAGCACGGGGCCGTCCAGGTCCACGCGGGTGATGATCTGCTTGGCGCAGGCCAGATGCACGGCCGCGTTCACGCTGATCTTGGCTTCCAGCATGCAGCCGATCATGCACTCCACGCCGTAGACTTCGGCAGCGGATGCGATCTTGAGGGCGTTGTACAGGCCGCCGCACTTCATCAGCTTGATGTTCACGAGGTCGGCTGCGCCCATCTGCATGATGGTCAGGGCGTCCTGCGGGGAGAACACGCTCTCGTCGGCCAGCACCGGCACATAGGAGCGCTCGGTGACGTACTTCAGGCCGTCGAAGTCGTGGGCCTTGACCGGCTGCTCCACGAACTCGATGTCCAGGCCCTTCTCCTGCATCCCGTTCAGGATGCGCACGGCTTCCTTCGGGGTCCAGCCCTGATTCGCGTCGATGCGGATGCAGGTCTCCTTGGGCACGGCGGCGCGGATGGCGCTCAGGCGGGCGATGTCCTTTTCCGGCTCCTTGCCCACCTTGACCTTCAGGCAGTCGTAGCCGCGGTCGATGGCGTTCAGGGCGTCGCGCACCATCTCCTCGGGGTCGTTCACGCTGATGGTGATGTCGGTGACGATGGACTTCTTCGCGCCGCCCATCAGCTTGTAGACCGGGATCTTATACAGCTGGCCATACAGGTCCCACAGGGCCATATCCACGGCAGCCTTGGCGCTGGTGTTCTTCTGGATGCAGCCGTTCAGCGCGATCATCAGGTCTTCGAACTCATCCACGTCGCGGCCGACGATGGTCTTGGCGATGTGGTCGCGGATGGCACCGATGATAGCACCGGTGGTGTCGCCGGTGATAACGCCGGTGGGAGGTGCCTCACCGTAGCCCACCGCACCGGTGTCGGTGTGGATCTCAACGATCACATCCTCCACGCTGCTGACCGAACGCAGGGCCGTTTTGAACGGCACACGCAGCGGCACCGAGATCAGGCCGAGACGCACTTCTGTGATTTTCATAGAAAACCTACCCCTTTCGATAAAAAATATTGCCAAATTATGAAATCCATGGTAACATTGTATACGAAGTTGTCAATCTTGTAAAGACAATTGTCCGCAATTTCACACAAAAGAAAGGGGATCGGGTCCATGATCACAAACGGTTTCACCTACATCGCGGTGCTGGTGTTCATTGCCGCACTGCTGGTGTGGCTGCAGCGCTACACAAAGTCGAAGTTTTTTGACTATGCGCCGCCCATCGTTCTGCTCTACCTCATCACCATGATCCTGTGCACGCTGGGTGCATGGGACATGGAAGCCACCAAACCTGCTTATTCGGTGCTGAAGAACAATCTGCTTTACACCATGATCTTCCTGATGCTGCTGCGCTGCGACATCCGCAAGATCATCAAGCTGGGTCCCAAGATGCTGGGCGGCTTCTTTGCCGCTTCCTTCTCCATCGCGGTGGGCTTCATTGCCACCTTCGCCATCATGAAGGGCTTCCTGGGCTCTGAGGCCTGGAAGGCTCTGGGTGCGCTGTGCGGCAGCTGGATGGGCGGTTCCGGCAACATGATCGCCGTGCAGGCTGCGCTGGACATCGGCGAGGGCGACATGGCGTACGCGCTGGTCGTGGACTCCATCGACTATTCGATCTGGGTCATGTTCCTGCTGTGGGCCATCAATCTGGCACCCAAGTTCAACAAGTGGGCCAAGGCCGACACCACCACGCTGGATGAAGTGTCCCGCCGTCTGGAAGAGGACGCAAAGGCCAACGAGGACAAGGCCAGCTTTGTCAACCTGATCTTCCTGCTGGGTCTGGCTCTGGTGATCTCTGCCTTCGGTCAGGACATCGGCGCAGCGCTGAACGGCGCAATGCCCTTCCTGGACAAGGCCACCTGGACTGTCCTGCTCATCACCCTGGCAGGCCTTGTCGGCGCTGTTACCCCCGTGGGCCGCATGGCAGGCAGCACCGAGCTTTCCAACCTGCTGCTCTACTCCGTCGTGGCACTGCTGGCATCCCGCGCAAGCTTCCTGGAGCTGACCGATGCACCCATGTGGATCATTGCAGGCTTTATGATCCTTGCCATCCACGGCATCATCCTGGTGCTGCTGGCTAAGATCTTCCACCTCGACATGTTCACCTGCGGCGTGGCTTCGCTGGCGAACATCGGCGGTTCCGCTTCCGCTCCCATTCTGGCCGGTGCCTACAGCGGCGCACTGGTCCCCGTTGGCGTTCTGATGGCCCTGATGGGCTACGTCATCGGCACGGCAGGCGGCCTGATCACCGCAAACATCATGTCGCTGCTGGCATAAGCGTTCCCGCAACCAATACTGCAAAAAAGACCGGACACCGCAGGGTGTCCGGTCTTTTGCTGTTCAGGGGGTTACGCCTTATGCACGGCCAGGGTGCCGAAGCCGGTCTCCTCGAAGTGGCTGCTGTAGAACTCCTTCATCAGCCGGATGAGAGAGATGGTGTCCTTGGCACCGGCGGTCTCGTAACAGGAGTGCATGGCCAGCTGCGGCAGGCCGATGTCCACGCAATTCATGGACACCTGCGCCATGGCCAGGTTGCCCAGGGTGCTGCCGCCCGCCTTATCGGAACGGTTGGCGAAGTACTGCAGGGGCACCCCGGCGCGGGCGGCCAGCTCCTTGGCCACGGCCATGCTCATGCCGTCGCTGGTGTACTTCTGGCCCGCATGGACCTTGACCACAACGCCCTCGTTCATGTAGGTGCAGTTGTTGGCGTCGGTGTGCTCCGGGTGGTTCGGGTGCACAGCGTGGGCGTTGTCGGCGCTGAACATGAAGCTGGATGCCACCGCGCGGTGGAAGTCCTCGTCGCTGGGGCAGACGTTCTGCGCGATGCGGTGCAGCACGTCGTACAGGAAGGTGGAAGCCGCACCCTGCTTGGTGCCGGAGCCCACTTCCTCGTTATCAAAGAAGGCGGCCACGTTGACGGATTCGGCGCTGCGGCCCTGCAGCAGGCCCTTCAGGATGCCGAACACGCACTGCTGGTCATCCAGACGGCCGGAGGAGATGAACTCCTCGTTGCAGCCCCAGACGGTGGCCTTCTCGCGGATGCAGAGGAACAGGTCGCTGCCCAGGATCTGGTCTTCGGCCACGTTCAGCTCGGCGGCGATGAGCTTTTTCAGCACGCCTTCCTCGGCGGCACCGCCCAGCAGGGGCAGCATGTCGATCTGCTTGTTGAAGGAGGCCTTGTCGTTCACCTCGCGGTTCATATGGATGGCCACGCTTGGGATGAGCAGCAGGTCGCGGTCCAGTGCCACCAGACGGGAGGTGATGGCGTCGCCGTCCTTCACCAGCACGCGGCCGGCCACGGACAGCGGGCGGTCCAGCCAGGTGGAGCAGATCATGCCGCCGTAGCCCTCGGTGTTCAGGCGGGTGTACTTCTGGCCCATGTGGAGCTCCGCGTTCTCCTTGATGCGGAAGCAGGGGGAATCCGTGTGGGCAGCGGCCACGTTGAAGCTGTAGCGCTCCAGCCGGGTGCCCATGCGGAAGGCGATGATGCTGGAGCCGTTGCGGCAGACGAAATAGTTCCTGCCGGGCTCCAGCTGCCACTTGCCGCTTTCCAGCAGCTCGGAGAAGCCCGCCTTCAGCAGGATCTCCCGGACGGATGCGGTGGTGTGGTAGGCGGTGGGGTTGCCGTCGATGAAGGAAAGCAGCTCCCTGACTTCGGTCTCGATCATAAATGTGAACCTCCGATCGGTGATCTCAGAAAAGGCCGGTCGAAATCAGAAGATTTGACCGGCCCGTTCAAGTACTTTTGATTGATCTTATTTTACTTCTGCTGCTCGCGCTTTGCAATAGCCGGCAGGATGAAGCCCAGAACCGTCAGCACCACGGGGGTGATGACGTTCAGCGCAAAGGTGAAGGGGTCTTTGTCGTACATGCCCATCACGCAGCAGATGGCCGTGACGGCAAAGCACCAGACGCCGAAGAACTTGGCGACCTTCTGGTTCTTCACGAAGCGGTACTCGGCGGAGATGGTGTCATAGGCGTTGCGCAGGGCAACGTAGGCCACGAACACCCACAGGTAACGCATGGGCATACAGACAGAGTTCAGCTTGGTCAGCTGGCGCAGCACGGCGGCAGCGCCGGGCACGAAGGACTGCACCAGAATGATGGAACCGGACAGCACAGCCACCATCTTGATGCCGTTGCTGTGCACGCCGTGGGCGTTGACCTTGTGCAGGCCCTGCGGGATGAACTGCTGGGTGTGCTCGTTGTCCAGCAGCATACGCAGCGGGGCGTCGATGCTGAGGATCAGCACGGCGAACTGGCTGATGACATTGCACAGAGCGTAGATGATCATGAACAGGTCGCCGACGTGGTAATACTGGCCCAGCTTCTGGAAGGCCCAGTAGGAACTGTTGGCGGCATAGGCGTTGAAGCTCTCGGTGCTTTCATTGATGACAGCGGGGTCGAACATGCGGCTCATGGCCAGCGTGCCCAGAACGGCGCAGACCACCACCATGCCGGCCAGTGCGATCATGCCCTTGGGGAAGCCCTTGCTGGGGTTCTCGACCTTGTTGACGTAGGGGGAAATTTTCTCGCAGCCGCCCACAGCGAACACCAGAATGGACAGCGAGGTGAAGTAGGTGACGTTGAAGTTCGGGATGAGGCTGCTGAAGCTCAGGTTCGCGTGCACATATTCGGCGGTGGGGTTGATGGCCGGGGCGGCAAACATCATCACGATGTACAGCAGCGACATGATAAAGGTGCAGGTGCCGGCGGCGGTGAGCAGCTTTTTCAGCGGGTTCAGGCCCAGGCTGGCGATGTAGCAGCCCAGCAGCAGGATGCCGAAGGTGGCCAGCTGGATGTACAGGGTGGGGAAGGAGTCGTAGGTCTCCGCGTTGCGGAAGACGGCCCAGCTCAGCGCCTTGAGGAAGCCGCTGCCCTTGCTGGCGATGTAGGTGATGTGGCAGGCCCAGTAGGTCCAGCCGGCGTAGTAAGCAAGCTTTGCGTTGGTGGTCTGGTGCAGCCAGGAGCTGACGCCGCCGCCCTCGTTTTTGAAGGCAGAGCCCAGCTCACCCACCATCAGGGCATAGGGGATGAAGTAGAGCGCGAACATCAGGATCCAGCTGAAGATGACCTGCGGGCCGTTGAAGTAGACAAAGCCGTTGGTGATGTTGCCAAAGCCCCACACGGTGGAAAAGGCCATGAACGCAAGGACCGGCCAGCTGATCTTGGTGGTTTCGGCTGCTTTTTGGGTAGATGTTGACATGCGGATAATCCTCTCTTTCTTTTCCGGCTGCTGCAAAAGAGGGCCGGAAGTCCTCCGCCAAAAGCGATGCGTCTGGCCAAAGAACGACAGATTTCGATCGTTTACCGGTATAGTATAGCACAATTGTAGATTGTAGACAATCTGCAATTTAAATAAAATAACCGCCCAGTATTTAGGCGGTTGTCTGAATTTCAGGGCCGGTGCCGCGCCGGGCTCAGCGGGCGGCGGTGCTCTTTTCCGCTTCACGGAGTGCTTCCAGCGGCTTCATGTAGTGGTCGTAGACGGCCTGACAGGCGGCCTCGGTGTCGCGGGAGGCAAGGGCATGGTAAAGCTCGGTGTGGATCACGTTCTGCCGCACCGCCAGATCGCCGTGGTAAGGGCCGCTTTTCACCCCGGCAATGAGACTGCCGTAGTTCAGGTCATCCCAGAATTTCAGCAGCCGGGGCAGTCCGGCCCGCTGCACGATGATGCGGTGGAAGCGGTTGTCGTTCTCCACGATGGCCAGAAGGTCCCCGGAGGGAACTTGCAGCATCTCGTCCAGAAGGCCGCGCATGGCGGCAAGGTCTTCCGCCGGGAACTGGCAGTCGAACTGCCGCAGGGCGGTCATTTCCAGATTGGCCCGCAGCAGGTAGATCTCGTAGGCGTCCTCAATGGTGATCTTTTTGACCGAGCAGCCCACATTGCGGGAATACTCGATCAGGCCCTCCTGTTCCAGCTGGCGCAGTGCTTCCCGGATGGGCGCGCGGCTGGAGCCGAACTCCTCGGCCAGCTTTTGTTCGGTGAGCTTGCAGCCGGGCTGCAGCCCGCCGGTCAATATTTTTTCCCGGATGGCGGAGGTGATGCTTTCCCGCAGCGTGTGAAAGGTGAATTCGCTCATGATAATGTTCCCCTCTAAAAATTTCCCATACCATAGAATACCATGAAATACGGGAAAAGAAAAGCGAAAATCTTTTCAGAGCAGCGGGGCTTTGTGTTCCTGCGTTCAACTCTGGCGGGGGAGAAACGGTACCCCGGCGGTCACACCAGCGCTTCCCAGAGGGTGCGGGTGCGGCTGTTGGGGCTGGCAATGCCGTGGGCCCCGCTCAGGGCATCGCCCACCGCAAACACAGCGGCTTCGCTGCCGTCCTTGGCGGCGATCATCCATGCAGTGCCCAGGCCGTTGGGTTCCGGGTCCACCAAGCGGTGCAGTTCGCCGCCGCGCAGCAGGGCACCGTGCTTGCGGTACCACGCCACATAGGGGCGCAGGGCGGCCAGTTCTTCCTCGGTGTACTTTGTCAGGTCCAGCTCAAAGCCGAAGGTGCCGGTCAGGGCCGCCGCCATGCGGGCTTCCGGGGTGGAGATGTGGCCGGTGCAGTGGTTCGGCACCGTGGAGAAGTGGGCCCCCATCACGCAGCCGGGGTAGAACAGGCTGGTGCCGTACTGGATGACCAGGCGGCTGCGGGCGTCGGTGTTGTCGCTGCACCAAATTTGGGGGCTGTAGTAGAGCATGCCGCAGTCAAAGCGGGCACCGCCGCCCGCGCAGTTTTCCAGCAGCAGGCCGGGGTACTTTTCGGTCAGGCGGCGCTGCAGCTCGTATACGCCCATTACATAGCGGTGGTACACTTCACCCTGCCGTTTGGCCGGGAGCTTTGCGTTATAGACATGCGCCAGCGAGCGGTTCATGTCCCACTTGAGGTACTTGAGCGGGCAGCTTTCCAGAATGGTGTCCAGCTGCTGCCAGATGCCGTCCACTACCTCCGGGCGGCTGAAGTCCAGCGTGTACTGCTGGCGGATCTCCAGCGGTGTGCGGCCCGGGATGGCAAAGGCCCAGTCGGGGTGGGCACGGTAGAGGTCGGAGTTTGGGCTGATGGCTTCCGGCTCCACCCACAGGCCCATCTCGAGGCCCAGCAGGTTGAGCTTTTTGCACAGGCCGGGCAGGCCGTCCGGCAGTTTGCGGGTGTCGGCCACCCAGTCGCCCAAGCTGGACGAAGTATCGTTGCGGCCCTTGAACCAGCCGTCGTCCAGCACGAACAGGTCGATGTCTGCCTGTTTGGCGGCCTGCGCCAGCTCCAGCAGCTTCTTTTCGTCAAAATCAAAGTAGCAGGCTTCCCAGCTGTTGATGAGCACTGGGCGCGGGGCCGTCATGTCCTGCCAGCGCGGCGGCAACAGCCGGGTGCGGATGGCATTGTGGAAGCGGCGGCTCATTTCGCCCAGACCCTGATCGGAGTAGACCATAGCGGCTTCCGGTGCGGTGAAGCTCTCGCCGGGGGCCAGTGTCCAGTGGAAGTGATACGGGTGGATGCCCATGACCAGCCGTTCACCGGCGTCAGCACGTTCTACCTCAATGAGGTAGTTGCCGCTGTAGACGAAGGCAAAGCCCCAGGCTTCGCCGGTGGTCTCGGTGGTGTCGGCATGGCACAGGGCCACGGCGGGGTTATGGGCATGGCCCGGGATGCCCCGCATGCTGCCGATGCTCTGGATGCCGCACCGCAGAGGTGCACGCTCCGGGGTACGCTCTGCCGCCCATGTGCCGTTGAGGGTAATAAGCTCCAGCGCGTCCGGCGCAAAGTCGAGGGAAAGGGAAGCGGCTTTGTGCAGCGTGAGCGGCTCCGCGCCCGTGTTGGTGTAGACCACCGTGCGGGTGATGAGGTCCTCGGTTTCGTATACGGTGTAGCGTACCTCAGCGGAAAGGCCGCCTGCGTCCTTGAGGAAAACGGAAAGGGTTTCGACGCCATTGCCGTCACGGAACATGGGCAGGCCGGGCAGCTGGGGTTTGCCGACATGAGCTTCTGCACGGTCGAATACAAACGCCGCCGCCTCGGTGCCGTCGGCATATTCGGGCACCACTGCCGGGGTGCGGTTGTCCGCCGTGCCGCTGCCGGAAAGTTCCTGCGGCAGCAGGTCCGGCCAGCAGCCGGGGTCACTGTGGGGGACTCGGCCGTCGGCCAGCGCCGGGGCATTATCCGGCAGGCGGGGACCGTAATAGGTGTGCAGCAGCACTCCCTCCGGGCCCACGGCCAGCTGGTAGCTGGTGTGGGCGGTGTGCAGGGTAAAAACGGTTTCAGAACGGACGATCATGCTCAGAACTCCTCCGGGTCAGTTTCTTCTTCTTTGCGGCCTGCTTTTTCCAGCTTGGCGAAGGCGGGGCGCATCAGGGCCGCCATGCCCAGCGCCGAACCGGAACCGCCGATGAGCAGCGCGAGCGGGGCCAGATACACGAACCACGCCGGGGCGGCCTTTGCCAGCAGCGGCAGCCACGCCAGAAAGGCGAGGATGCCCACACTGGGCAAGAGATTTGCCAGCGTCATGCGCCCGCCGTCGGCCAGGGCGCTGAGTGCTTTCGGATAGCTGAACCGGGCCAGCAGGGCAAAGGCCCAGCTGCCGCAGCAGCCCACCACCAGCAAAAGCAGGAAGGACGCGCCTGCCGTCACCACAGGGATGCAGCACACGAGCCACAGGACGTTGGCGAACACAAGGTCGCCGATCTTGCCCATCAGGAGGAAAAACGGGGCATCGGTGTTTGTCTTTTTCATGGCGGTTCCTTTCACATCGGGGCGTTACTCCCCGATGCTTTTGAGATATTCGAGATTTTTGTCGATGAGCTCGCACCGCTGCTTCACGCAGTCTACACTGCGCAGCGGGTCGGCCGGAGTGTTGAAGGCGAAGTCCAGCAGCTTCTCGATGGTGGTGGAAGCCACATGCAGGCGGGTGTCGCTGGATGCATAATAAATATACACACTGCCGTCCTCGTCGGCAATGGCACCGTTGGTGAACACCACGTTGGAAACATCACCCACGCGCTCCCAGTCGCGGGGTGCGATCAGGAACCCGGCGGGTTCGGCAATGACCTTGGCGGGATCGTCCAGGGCGGTGACGAACACATAAATGACATACCGCAGACCGGCGGCGGTGTTGCGCACGCCGTGGGCGATGTGCAGCCAGCCCTTTTCGGTCTTGATGGGGGTGGCACCTTCGCCGTTCTTGGCCTCGGTGATGGTGTGGTAGCGGCGGGGGCTGGTGATGATCTCCTCGTCGATGACGGCATGGGTGATGTCGTCGCACAGGCCAAAGCCTACGCCGCCGCCGGAACCGGTGTCGATGAAGTCATCCATGGGGCGGGTGTAGAAGGCGTACTTGCCGTTCACGAACTCGGGCAGCAGGTCCACGTTGCGCTGCTGGGGGCTGCGCTTGGTGACAAGGTTCGGCAGGCGCTCCCAGGTCTTGAGGTCCTTGGTGCGCACGATGCCGACCGCGGCCACGGCGGCGGACAGGTCGTTGACGGTGGTGTCCTTGCTCTCGGAGCAGAACACGCCGTAGATCCAGCCGTCCTCGTGCTGGGTCAGGCGCATATCATAGACGTTGGTCTCCTCCGGGCAGGTGCCCGGCAGCAGGATGGGCTTTTCCCAGAAGTGGAAGCCCTCCACGGGGCTGTCGCTCTCGGCCACGCCGAAAAAGCTCTTGCGGTCGTTGCCCTCGATGCGGGCCACAAGGTAATACTTGCCGTTCAGCTTGATGGCACCGGAGTTGAACACGGCGTTCACGCCCAAACGCTCCATAAAGTGGGGGTTGTTTTCCGGGTTCAGATCGAATCGCCACGAAAGGGAAATGCTCTCACGGGTCAGCACCGGGTTTTCCCACCGGTCGTAGATGCCGTTGTAGAAATCGGTCTTTTTGTTTTTGCGGGCGAGGTAGGCGTCCTGCAAAGCCTTCTGGCGCAGGTATTCGGGTGGAGTTTAGACTGTGACATCGGGGTCCCTCCTTATCAGTTCCATGCACATTCTGCCGTTGTGGTAGGGGCATTTCCACGGCTCCAGGATCGGTTTGCGGCTGGACGGCTTCCCGTCTGCGTCCACATCCCAGAACCACTCGCTGCCGGGGCGTTTGTCCACCAGCACGTTGCAGATGTAGTGGTAAATATCGGCGGCGGCATCGCGGTATTTTGCATCGCCGCTCTTGGCAAATTCGTTCACAAAGCCGAGGATGCTTTCGGCCTGCACCCACCAGACCCGGGTGGTGTCCACCTTGCCGCGCTCTACCGCTACCGCGCCGAATTATTTACACAGCAGTTCGTCTACTGGTTCGACGCCAACGGTGCGGCCCTGCCCTTTGGCCGCAGCCTGACCTACCGCTTTGCGCAGAACTGCTTCTGGTCGGCCTGCATCTGGGCGGGGCTGGAACCCCTGCCCCTGCCGGTGATGAAGGGCATCATCGTGCGCAACTTCCGGTGGTGGCTTTTCCAGAACATCTTTGACCGGGACGGCATCCTGACCATCGGCTACTGCTACCCGCAGATGTACATGACCGAAAACTACAACGCCCCGGGCAGCCCCTATTGGAGCATGAAAAGCTTTTTGCTGCTGGCCCTGCCGGACGACCACCCCTTCTGGGCAGCCGAAGCCGCCCCGCTGCCTGCGCTGGATGCCCTCAAGCCCATGCCCTTTGCCAACATGCTGGTGCAGCGCCGGGCGGGCCGGGTGACGGCCTATCCGGCGGGTGTGAACCAGGTGCCCGGCCACGGCCAGTTCCCGGAAAAGTACGCAAAGTTCGCCTACGACACCCGGTTCGGCTTCTGCGCTTCCCGCAGCCGGGAGGTGATGGAGCAGGCCGCCCCGGACAGCATGCTGGCCTTTGTCATCGACCGCAACGTGTTCGTACGCCGGGCTTCCGAAAGCTGGAAGATCGAAAAGGGGGCCGTGGTCACAACGTGGTCGCCCTTCCCCGGCATTGAGGTGACCACCACCATCACCCCCACTGCCACCGGCCACCACCGCCACCACGAGGTGGACAGTGCCTTTGATTGTGAAGCCTACGACACCGGCTTTGCGGTGCCGAATTTTGCACCGGGCTATGACGAAACGGTGGAAAACCACAGTGCCGAAGCCCACTGCGACACCCTGTGCTGCAAGGGTGTCCGGCACGGGCGAAGGCGTGCTCATCAAGTGCGACCCCAACACCAGCCTGTATTTTGCCAATGTGCGGCTGCCTGCGGTGAAATACGCTATTGCAAAAGGACACACTGTGATGGATACGGATATCACAGATATCGCTGAAAAATAATGCAAACTGTGATCCAAAACCGAACCAAAACGGCTGTTCTTTTCCGCAAAACGCGGGGGAGAACGGTCGTTTTCCGGTTTCACACACGATTTTTTCTCCGGCGGAAAAAAGTGTGTGTCTTGTTCTGAAAAAACTGCAGAATGCTCCAAAGAAGATGCGTTTTCTTCGGTGGGGCGGTGTGTTATCCTTTTCTTGGACAAAGAAAGGGGGCAGGCGCGATGACGCTGACCGACCGACAGTACGCGCTGCTGCAGCGGCTGAGCAGAATGCCAGATGTCACCCTTTCTGCACTCAGTCAGGAAATGGACCTTGCCCCGCAGACCCTCCGGCAGGATGTGAATGCGCTGATGCCGCTGTTCCTGCTCTGCATTGCCGTCGGCACTGCGGTGGCCGCAGCCCTGATCCTGTTCTTCCGCAAGAAGACCCACAAAGTTCACTAAGGAGGCTCCCTTACCATGGCACAGTTCATTCGGCTGAAACCGGTTTTCAAAGAGACGATCTGGGGCGGTTCCGCTCTTGCGCAGCGGGGGTTTGACATCCCCGGCGACCACACGGGCGAAGCCTGGGTCACCAGCGCCCACCCCAATGGCGACTGCGAGATCGCCGCAGGAGAATATCAGGGAAAGCCCCTGAGCTGGCTGTGGAACGAACATCAGGAACTGTTCGGAAATATCGGCGGCGACCGTTTTCCGCTGCTGGTCAAGGTGATCCATGCAAAGCAGGACCTGAGCATTCAGGTGCACCCGGATAACCGCTATGCCCGCCGCCACGAAAACGGCAGCCTGGGCAAGGCCGAGTGCTGGTACATTCTGGACTGCGAGCCGGGGGCCGACATCATCGTGGGCCACTCGGCCAGCAGTGACGAGGCCCTGTGCGAGGAGGTCGACCACGGCGAGTGGAACAAGCTGCTGCACCCGCGCCCCATCCACCCCGGCGATTTCTTCTACATCGCCCGGGCACGGTGCACGCCATCCGCGCAGGCATCGTCCTGCTGGAAGTCCAGCAGAGCAGCGATATCACCTACCGACTGTACGATTATGACCGCCTGCAGAACGGCAAACCCCGTGCCCTGCATATCCAGCAGAGCAAGGACGTGATCCAGAGCCCCTACGAGGCTCCGACCCTGACCCAGAAGTCCCGCTGCACACCAGACTACGACTGGGAAGAACTGGTCCGCAGCCCCTACTTCACCCTCTCCCACGTCCGGGTGTATGACCACTACGAGTTCTGGATGGATGAGCCTTTTGCCATCGTGAACGTCCTGTCCGGCAGCGGCACCATCAACGGCGAGCCCATCCGGCAGGGCGAGAGCCTGATCCTTCCCTTCGGCACCGGCAAGGTCTCGGTGGAAGGCACGGTGGAGATCGCGATCTCCTCGCTGACGATCTCCTGAACGGCCTGAACGATTTGGACTGCTATCTTCCCCCATTCAATAAACCGGCCCTTCACAGTGGTGAAGGGCCGGTTTTCGTTTGCGGAGGAAGCGGCATGCCCCGCAATGCCCTTACCGATGTACCGTTTCCCTTAAAATATGCCATGATTTAAGGGAAAGGCAGGCAGACCAAGGGCTTTTGATCGGGCGGAACGGAAAAAACGCAGAAGACAGAAAAATGGAATTATCATAGAAAGCTCTTGCACAACTACTCCCATGGGAGTATAATCAAAGCAAAGAGGTGATTCTATGGAAAAAATAATCTACCACGGTTCGGATCATATTCTTTCAAAGCCAAAGTTCGGCTATGGAAAAACGTACAATGACTATGGTGTTGGCTTTTACTGCACCGAAAACCCTAACATGGCCAAAGAGTGGGGTGTTGGCATCGACCACAACGGTTATGCTAACCAGTACAAGATTGAATGCGATGGCCTGACCATTCTGGACTTGAATGCTCCCGGCTATACGATGCTACACTGGCTGACCATCCTGTTGGAGAACCGCGAATTCGATGCTTCCGCCCCTTTGGCCGCAGAAGCCAAAGAATACCTTCTGAAAAACTTTCACCTCGACTATAAGTCTGCCGACATCATCATTGGCTATCGGGCAGATGACAGCTATTTTTCCTTTGCATCCGATTTTATCAACGGTGCGATCTCTTACCGTCAGTTATGCAATGCCATGCGCTTGGGCAAGCTGGGGCAACAGTTCGTATTGAAAAGCAGAGCAGCTTTTGAACGTCTGGAATTTCTCGGCTATGAGACCGCAGATTCAAAAGAATGGTATAAGAAAAAGGCCTTCCGTGACCAGACAGCCCGCCGCCAGTATTTTGACGTGGAGCGCAACCGCCGCCAGAGGGGAGACCTTTATATCACCACGATTCTTGATGAGGAGATGAAGCCCGATGATCCACGCTTACGATAAAAGCTACCTTGCCGCCGCGCAGAAAAACCTTGCCCGGATGCTGGATTACCTCGTCAACGATCTGCATCACCCGCTGGAAACCGCGTGGCAGTGGTTTCTGACCAGTGAGTTATCTGCCCGGTTCGAGCAGGGAGACTGTTCGGTGTTGGTGGGTATGTCCGGTGTGGAGTTTGCCCGCGCTGTACTGGAGCAGGCGGGCGAAGCCGTGCCCATGCAGCAGCCCTCGTATGCCTACGACCGCAGCCCGGAATACTGGACAGGCTGGGCCCTTGTCTATTACCAGTGGCTGACCGGTCTGCGCTTTGCGGAGATCGAGCAGGCAGTGCCGATCACGAAGGTGCGGCTGCTGTATACTCCCTACCATGAGATGGATGTGAAGCAGTTTGCGGACAAGATGAACGAGTTGTACCGCGCAGCAAAACCGGAAACAAATCTGAAAGCCCTGCGTGCCTTGACAGGTTTGAGCCAATCGGAACTGGCAGAACAGACCGATGTGCCGGTGCGTACCATCCAGCAGTACGAACAGCGGCAGAAAGATATCAACAAAGCACAGGCGGAAACACTGCTCCGCCTTGCGCGGACGCTGAACTGTAATGTGGAAGATCTGATGGAGAAAGTGCCCTTTCCAAGGAATTGACAGCGTCACGCGCTCTTGTTATAATTGAAACAACATCTCCCCCGGGCCTCTGCGCGCAGCGTATGCACACTCGGAGGCGTTTTGTTTATAAAAGAAGATTTTCCAAACAGTGCCTGGAAAATTGGGCAAAGAAAAAATGCCAGACGATGTCTGGCATTTTTTGTTATCTCATTTGTTATCTCAGAGGAACAGGAATTTACTGCTCAATCGGCTTCATCGTGGGGATGTCATCGACGAGCAGTTATAAGCCTTTATTTCTTGATACTACTCTACACCGCAAGGGTTGAATTTTGCCATTCCATTTACATCTCTACACAAGCCTTTATCCGAACTGTATCGTTTGGCGTATGAATTGGCGTAAATGGCGTATGGCGTATTTGGCGTATGCTTTATTTTATTCTTCAGGGTCTTTCCACTGTGCGAACTGACGGTCAAGATTTTCAAATTCAGACTTCCGCAGTTCCTTGGTCACATCCGCATAGATGTTCAAGGTCGTGGAGATATCTGAATGTCCCAGCGCATCCTGAATCACCTTGATGTTCACGCCCGCTTCGCACATCCGGGTCGTGAAGGTATGCCGCAGGGTATGGCAGCTGAAACGCGGCAGGAGCACGGTGCTGTTCGGATTCTTCGCTAGCACTTCATCGTTGCAGTCCCGGATGATGCGCCGGATGGCCTTATTCAGTGTTCCCTGATGCTGGCACTCTCCAAAGCGATTGACGAAGATGAAGTCCGTGTAACCGTCCACCGTTACCGTGCAATGGATCTCTGCTTCTTCCTGATAGGCACGTTCCTTTTCAAAGGCTTCTTTCACGAAGTCCATCATCGGAACAGTGCGGACACCAGCCTTTGTTTTGGGCGAGTGGCAGTTGAAGTAGCAGCCCTTCTTGCCGCCGTTGTTCTCACGATGGTCGTAGTTGACCAGCGTGTGATTGACGGAGATCGCGCCTTCCTCAAAATCCACATCGCACCAGCGCAGACCAGTGGCTTCTCCTACGCGCAAACCAGTTCCCAGCATGACCGCGAAAATCGGATACCAGTGCTGGTACTTCGGCGTTTTGGAGAGGTAGGACAGCAGCAGATTCTGCTCTGCGATGGTCAGTGCCTTACGGCGGTTGGTTTCAAACTGGTGTGCCTTTTTCAACTCCCGCAGAACATTGTCCGAGGGATTGCTCCGCAGATAGCTGTCATCCACCGCCATGTCCAGCACCTGATGCAGAACCGTGTGTACGCTGTCAATCGTAGAGACCTGCAAGCCCCGCTCGTCTGCCAACGTGTTGTAGAACTGCTTCACATCCGACTTTTTGAGCGCAGACACTTTCGATTTGCCGAAATCCGGCTCCACGAACTGCCGATAAAGGTACAGATAATTCTGAAAGGTGTTGTCCTTCAGACCACGCTTGACCTTTGCCCACAGGGTGAACACATCGTTCAGGGTGACGTACCGTGCTTCTGCCTTGATGCCTTCCAGAGAATCTCGCTGAATGTCGTTTTCCTTTTCCCGAAGCTCCTCCAAGGTCGCGGCATAAATAGAATGTCGCTTGCCATCCGGGGAAGTCCAACGGAAATCGTACTTGCCATCTTTGCGCTGGGATTCGCCCTTGCGGAGAACCACACGCGCCTTGTCCTTGCGTTTCGTATTCTGATTTGTTGCCATGAGCGTTGCTCCTTTCTACATTGCGGTACAGAAAAGAGCGTTGTTCTGTGTTCATAGTACCACAGATACGCCATTCTCTGCAAGACGTTTTGAAAAATATCCGGGACATTTTCAAAGCGAGTACATTCGCTCCGTATATTCATCCAGCTTGCGCCGCTTGATGAGCCGCTTGGAACCCACCCACAGCACGAACTGACAATGCTCCTTATCCGATAATGAACGCAGCTTGTTGATGCCAATGCCAGAGTAAGCCGCAGCTTCTTCCAGCGTCAGGTTGCTCTTTTCCCAAATCGGAACTTGTCGGGACTTGGTCCCTCCATCTTGCTGATGCAAGACCGTTCCGTCGCTTAAAGTCCCCACTGGGGACTTCATTGCTTCGCAAACGCGAACTTCCTTCATAGGCAGACCTCCAATTCCTTGTAACCGAACGCCTGTAACCGGGCAGGAAAACTCTCTTTTTCTGTACGCAGGGTATTCGGTGCGCTTTATACTTTTTCTTATTCTTTTAAGGTTACATGGTTACAGAAAGAGGAAAACGCAGCAGCCATGCGGCTTTTGCACTGTAACTGGAACGTAACCGAATCTGTAACCAGACGTGTAACCGCTGCTCGTCAGAAGGGAAAGCCCAGCTGCTGGGCTTCCGCATCCGTTATTTCGGAGAAATCTTCAGCCCAGGTTTCGGGGCTGGTTACGCGCTCCCAGCCCTTCTGAACGCCGTACTTCAGGTAACGCTTGGCGGTCTTGTGCGCCTGCCAGCCTTGGATGTCGCCGCGCGAAATGCCGGTGTTCATGATCTCGCAAATAGCACGGGTCTCCCACTCTGCCGGAATATTGGTGTTGCCCAGTGCTTCTGCATAAAGCTGCTTGGAACACACCCGGTCACCCGTGTAGTCCTCCAGAAAGGCATAGATCATGCCAGCCTGTGCATCCTCCTGCATGAAGTCCTGCTGATGGACTTGCAGTGTTTCCTGCATGGCGGGGCTGAACGCCAGCTTGTAGTTGCCGCTGTTGTAGATGGTCATAGCTTCTGCCCAAAGCTGGTCGATATAGGCACGGGATTCTTCCTCATTGTCCAGAATGTGGACTTCGGCCAGTTCCGCATCCACCGGGACGGGGATGAAGCGGCGGTTGCCTGTGCGGTCACGGGGCAAAAAATCCTGCCGATTGGTCGTGCCAGCAAAGATGCACTGGCGCAGACGGTCGGCAGGATGGGTCTCGTAGGGGACTTTATAGGTTTCCTTCTGTTTACTGAGAAAACTTTTGATCTCCTCGATACTCTTGGCATTGGCAGTGGCGATCATCTCCGACATTTCAATGATCCAGTGACCTTGCAGCTTTCGGTACACGTTGTCATCATCCAGTCGCCGCAGGTCATCCGAGAACCACTCGTCCTTAACGGCCAGCAGTCGGAAGAAGGTGGACTTCCCTGCACCTTGCCCGCCCACCAGACAGAGCATGGTTTCAAATTTACATCCCGGCTGGAACACCCGCTTGATGGCTCCCAGCAGGAATATCTTCATAGCTTCGCAAGTGTACTCGTCCTCCGCAGCACCGAGGAAGTGGTGCAGAATGTGGGGAATCCTCTTTGTGCCATCCCATTGCAGGCCGTTCAGGTAGTCCCGGATGGGGTGGTAGCGGTTCTCGTTGGCAACGATGCGGATGGCGGATTCGATCTTCTTCTCGCTGGAAATACCGTATTTCTCCATTCTCCGCAGGATATACTTCATATCGGTATCGTTCAGGGTCTTGCCGGAGCGCGGCCAGCCCACAGGCTTTACGATGTCGATGCGCTCGCTCAACAGGTTTAGCCGGATGGCATCGGCAAGCACATGGTCGTTCTGCAAAATCGTGATACAGTTTTGGATCGTTCGCTGAATTTCGCCATTGGAGTGCTTGGTCAGCATTTCTTTCACATCGGTAACGGTTTGGGGAGCGCGTTCTTCGTTGACTTCTTTGTTCAATAAACATCACCTCGTACTATTATTGAAAACGATTTTCTGACTTTTCCGCAGTTGAAAGTGCAGATGGATTCCGCTGCGCCTGTTCTGCCTGCAAGCGGTTCAGCAGTTGCAGAACGGAATCCCGTGCTTTCTCCTTGACCTGTTCCTTGCCTTTCTGCCGGGCCTCCGGCTTCAGCAGCTTCTCCTGCAAGCGGGCAGCGGTGGTCTGCATGGTCTTGAGGAACTTGTCCAGCACGGTGTCCAAACGGTGGGCGGCATATTCCCTCGTGGCCTGCGGAGCCTTGCGCTCCGGGGACAGCACCCACTTCTTCGTGTCCTCGATCATCCGCATATCTTCCTTGCGGGTCTCGGTGCGCACCACGTCCGTCACGACCTCCACCGCCTTGTCATAGGCCGCAGCCGAAACATCTTCCAGCAGGGTCTCCATGTCCGAAACTTTCAGGGTCAGCTTGTCCAGCTTGTTCTGCTGGGCGGCAAGCTGCTCCTTCTGCTTTGCAAGGATGAAGTCCTGCTTTTCCAGATATTTGCGGTTGCCGTACTCCGCTTCCTCCTCCAATTCCAGTCCATGCCGCTTGGCAATCTCGAACAGCATCTTCCGACAGGCGGCATCAAAGGTGATTTTGCGGTTGTTCCGGCGGCTGAGGGGCTTTTCCGGGTCGGGCAGTTCAAAGCCCAGTGCTTCCAGTGCCTTTTCCTGCTGTGGAGCGATCTCGCCGTACTTGTTTTCGCAGTCGAACACATGACGCTCGTGGATGTGGGGTGTGCTTTCGTCCAGATGCAGTGCCCAGTCCAGCAGATGAACATGAGTGCCAAAGCGCTCATGAAATTCGGACATAAACTCTGTCACCACTAAAACCAGATCTTCCACCGATGCGTGTTCGTCTAGCGTTCCGAACTGGTAGATGGTTTCTTCCGGGCAAGTTTTCTTACCTGCAAGTAAGTCCTCTATGGTTCGGTTGCGCTCGGTGTGGCGAATCTTCGCATTGCGGGCATTCTGGTTCTCCACAAAGTGAGAATAGTGGATTTCATAGAACATCTTCTCCACATCGCTGAATGCAGCCGTCTGTTTGTCCTTGTCGGATGCAGAGCGGATGCCGTGATAGCAATCCCAGTAGATATTGCCCTTGGCACGCTTTTGGTCAATGTGCTCACTGTTGGCAAGGTTGAAACTGCGGTCATTGTGCTTGGGGTTGTAGGTGCCGTGGGTCCCAGCTCTTCCGTTGTGTCGTGTTAATTTCAGATAGACATCCCTCTTTTCCTGTATTTTTTGTACGGTCACTCGTGCGATCAAATCACAGGAGTGATACAATTCTTCTAAGCAACGGTTCTCGCATTTCAAGACCGTGTCTTGAAATCTTCTCTCGGAATCGAGAGGTAGTCCTTTCAGAAAAGGATTTATGTGTTTGTTATACTGCAAAGAAAGTGACCTACCGCTCCTTCCCTCAGTGGGAGATCATGGCGTTTGTCGCTTTCTGCTTAGAAGAGTTTGCTTTCGCTCTGCAAGAAAAGTATAACAGGATTTCCCGCAAAGCGCGTGGGCCTTGTACGTCAACTTTTGTAGACCTCATACGTCTATTTCTTCCAAAAATCTCCAAAATGCCGTACCGCCGTATTTAGTATAGCACTCGAAATTGTGAAAGTCGTGGGCCTCGTAGGCCTATTAAGTGGGCCTGTCAGGCCTACTTTTTTCAAAAATTTCCAAAAAGCGTAAGCGGGCACTAGATCACAGTGACTGCTGGGTCTCTTCATTTGAAGCCTACAGAAAGTATAACAGAGAAACTCATACTCGAACAGGAACCGAGAGTTCCTAATTTTCGGTGAAAGTAGGAAGCATCGTTCCCATTTCTTGTTGTATCGCTATTCTTTCTTTTGGAGAAATCGCTAAGATGCTGCATCTCTGCAATTATTATAGCACCTGAAATCACTAAAGTCGTGGGCTTCGTAGGCCTATTATTGACCCCCTAAGTGAACCTGTTTTGATTACTTTTTCCTGATTTTGGTATAAGGTTTAGCGGGGGCTTTTTTCATTTCAACAGCTTGCTGGGAGAGAACGCAGCAGCGAAGCTGCTGGATCTGCCGCCGTTTTGCGCCAGATAATACCCAGTAGGATATGACGCACCGCATCATATCACTGGGCAAGGCGTTCCCCCTTGACTCCCTTCAACGGGCCATTTTGGCCCGTTGATTTTGGCAAGCTGGCGGTCAAAGATTTGCGAATCCCTGTCCACCAACTTGTCCGGCTTTTTCAGTTGGCCAAAATGACCAACTGATTCTGTTACGGGTAAAATCAAGTGCCGGGTGGCGGCACTTGATTTTCAATAGACCTTGAAGCGTTACGGAAAAACGATGTGCTCATTTTGACCACTTGGTTTTCCGTAACAGGTCGATGAATTTCTGTTCCCCCATTTGTGAGGGACTGAGTTTTATTTGGCAGATGCGTTACGCTTAACCAAGTGCTCATTTTGAGCACTTGCAGCATCTGTAATACGTTTTCGATAGACTTTTTGCCGACAGGCATTGCTGCAATAGCGGGCATCTGCACGTTTGGGTGTGAATTTTTCACCGCAGCACTGGCATACTAAATCCTGACGGCGCATTTGGCGGTCTTCCCGCTGCCGCCGATTGTTGGCCTGATTGCCGCACCAGTAGCTGTGACAGTATTTCTTGGTGTAGATGGTGGTGTAGAACACCCGACCGCAGCCGCGGCAGATAAGTTTGCGGACGGCGTATCCTCCGGCGGTAAAACCCGTTTCCTCATACGATTCTTTCAAATAATCCTGATTGTTCTGCTCCCATTTTTCGTTTGTCATATACATGGAGATGACCCTCCTTTCACTGGCGTTACAGAAAAACAATGTGGTCAAATTGACCACATTGTTTTCTGGTAACTGAGGAATCAACGTTTAGCCGTTCTCCCTGCATGGATTTCCTGCCCCCTCTCGGCGGCGTTTTCCGGCTCGCTTTTGCGAGGTCATCGCCGGGTATCCCATGCAGACGGTCATGCGGTTTTCAAGGTTCGTTGCTGATTTGGTAATAAAAAATCGCCACACAACAACCTGAACCTGACCATCCTTTCCGGGATGGCCTTGGTTCGGGTTCGTTATGTAGCGATAAGAAAGTTAAAAACTTGCTCCGGCTCCTTTGGGAGCCGAGCTGGAACTCTAAGTAAAATATGTTATATTAAATTGTTGAGATAGATTACCACAAAAATTGAGTTGTGTCAACAAAAAACTTTGAAAACACGCCACTTTCGGCAGTGTGCAAGAAAAAGCGAGGGAAACTTTGGCGAAAAGAGAGAGCCGGATGACTCGTTTTATTTATTTGTTTTTTACCAGCAGCGCCTGATACGGTTCCAGCTCCACATCTGCCAGCCAGACGGAAGTGCCCTCCGGGGTGTGATACTCGCCGCCAAGAGCGTCCAGACTGGCCCCTGCCGGGTACTCGGTAAAGTTGAACAGACCCACCAGCGTTTCCTCGCCACGCTTGCGCACCAGTGCCAGTACACCGGGGTTATGGCTGTCCCATGTCGTGACCCACGCATCCGGGCTGAAGCACTCGTCTGCCCGCATCTTGCGCAGTTCTTCCATGCCCTGCCACAGAGCGTTTTGCAGCGTACCTTTCCGGGTGCGCTGTTTTGCGTTTTCCCAGTTGAATTTGCTGCGGTGCAAATTGCGGCTGTCCTCCACACGGTCGGGGTCGTTTTTGTAATCCCAGCCATTGAGCTGTGCAATTTCGTCCCCACAGTTCAGCATGGGGAAGCCCTGCAAAAACGCCATGGCAGTGTGCAGCAGCAGGTCGCGCTTCACGGCATAATCCAGTGCGATCTTATCGTTCTTTTCCAGTGCCTGCTCCACGCCGCACAGGCTGGCAGTGGTGCCGCAGCTCCGGGCGTCGCCGGTGGCGGGGTCGTAATTGTACAGCTCGCCCTTTGCCCAGCTGCCGGGGAAATTGCCCTCGTAGAAGTGGTACAGGTATTCCTTGTGTTTCTGCGGGTCAATGCCCAGCCGGTTTTCCACCGCCTCGTCCAGACCCCAGCCGATATCGTCGTGGCAGCGCAGATAGTTCACGAACCAGCAGTTATTCGGCAGGGCGTGCAGGGCATCCAGCTGCGCCTTCAGCAGCCGGGTGTCCCGGCTGGCAAGGGCGCCCCACAGGTTGACCATGGTGGATACGTTGTAGAGCATGTGGCATTCCGGCTTTTCCGGGGTGCCGAAATAAGCTGCCAGCTCCTTGGGTGCCATGACCACCTCGCCCTTGAGCACGACCGCCGGGCAGACGCATTCCAGCACCATGCGGAGCATCCGCACGATGGTGTGCACCTGTCTCTTATACACATCTCCGAGCCCA